>OHVS01000021.1_pt1 | contig 117387 bp, 101 predicted proteins | sample 1579531 | NCBI WGS metagenome assembly OHVS01 (sample SAMEA3882531, study PRJEB24775) | human gut metagenome | biome: human-associated habitat; feature: intestine environment; material: feces | place: Netherlands | collected 2009/2010
ACAAATACTTGAATATCAGCATCTTATCTTTATCCAACAGAACTGCGGATGAACCAGAAATGAAAAGTGTACGTAAGGGATTATAAACAAAGCTACAACAGCAAACTGTTCCATATCGCCTAATACTGCATATCACACTGCGTTCAACTGATTACATCATTCACTTTTCTGGCTCAAACCCACGCATACATTAAGGCGGGCGGGCAGGGCTTACGCCCGGGCCCGTCCGCCTTAATGTATGTGACTATATGACTATGCTGCTGCGGCAATCCAGTCGTAGAAGCAGCTGCATACGCCGAAGAGCAGTATGCCTGCCGTGCAAAGCGCGAGAGCCAGTTTTGTATTGCCGTCACTCTTAAACGTAGGCAGCGGCGCATCTGACTTCTTGATGTACATAGCCTTGACAATCAGCAGGTAGTAGTAAAGGCTCACCACAGTGTTTACCAACGCTATGAACACCACTACGTACGTCAGCGGAGAGCCCTCGTGGGCAGCCGCCATGAACACAAAGAACTTGCTGAACATGCCGGCAAAAGGCGGTATGCCCGCCAGCGAGAACAGCGCGAAGGTCATCAGCAGCGAGAGCTTCGGGTTTGTGGTATAAAGACCGTCGTAAGCGTCCATGTCGGTAACGCCCCCGTTGTTCTCCTCAACAACTCCTATCACTGCGAAGACGGCCATGTTAGCCACTACGTAAACCAGCACGTAGTACGACAGGGCGGCCACGCCCATGGCACTGTCGCCAATCGCCGCAAGCATGATATATCCTGCCTGGGATATGGAGCTGAACGCCATGAAGCGCTTGAGGTCCTTCTGGCGTATGGCGAAGAGGTTGCCCACCGTTATCGTAAGCGCCACGAGAATGTAGAGCACGTACGTCCAATACTCGGTAAGCGGCGCAAAAACCTTCATGAGAATGGCCATAAGCGTAAACGCAGCGGCTCCCTTGGAGATGACGCTCAAGTAGCCCGTAACCGTTGTAGGCGCTCCCTGGTAGGCGTCAGCCGTCCAGAAGTGGAACGGCACGAGGCTTATCTTGAAGCCCAGACCGCTGAAGAAGAACACAAGACCCATCACACTCATCGTGAGATGCTGCTTCTGCGCAAGCGCCAAGGCAACGTCGTCAAAGTAAAGGGTGCCTGCCGCGCCGTATATGAACGATATGCCGAACAGCATTACGCCGCTTGAGAACATGGCCGTAAGTATGAACTTGGCAGCTCCCTCAGCCGAGTTGTGGCGGTATTTGTCAAGAGCCACAAGACACGCCATAGGCACAGACGCCATCTCAAGGCCGAGGAAGAACATCAGGAAGTGGCCCGCGCTCATCATCATGTTCATTCCGAGCAACGTGGATATTACCAGCATGTAGAACTCGCCCTCCTTGAAGCTCGTGTCGGGACGGCTCAGCCACTTACGCGCCTGTATCGTCACGATTAGCGTACCGCCGGCGAGTATTGCCTTCATCACGTTGACGGCCGCTGTGGTAACATACATGCCGCCGAAGGCCGACGTAGGCTCCTGAGGCACAGCAGACACTACCGTCTGCACAAGCAAGAGCAGGCACACCAGCGGATTGAACCACCTGCGCTCCTGGCTGCGACTCGACGCGAAGTCGGCAATGAAGACGATAATTAGGATAGCCATCAACGTGGCTTCCGGTATCATGTTTAAAAATTGACTGTAATTCATTGTTCTTGTTTTTTAAGTTGACAAGTTGACGAGAGACGGGCAAACAAGGAGATTTCACTTGTAGCATTTCGGCCGTCAAGCAGGCATTTCTCCTCGTCTGCTTGTTTTCTTGTCACTTGTCTGCTTTCATCAAATTGCCGCTATAGCTGAAACGTTATTAATATGGTCGAGTATCGGCACAAGCGCGTTGTCGATAACGTCGCTCGCCCAAAGCGGGGCGATACCGAGGCCTGCCACACAGAATATCAGGCAGCAGACAGCCACGCGCTCGTCCCATGTAGCGTCGGTAAGAGTCTCGTAATGCGGATCGGCCACCTTACCATAAAGAATCTTGCCCACTACACGAAGAATGTACACAGCCGTAACGACTATACTCGTGCAGGCAATTATCGTAGCGGTGCGGTGGAATACGTCGTTGTTCATGAACGAACCTACGAATATCGTCATCTCGGCAACGAAGCCCGAGAAACCTGGCAAACCAAGGTTGGCAAGACCGGCAACGACATAGCCGACACTAAGGAACGGCATAATCTTCATCAAGCCGCCAAGCTGGCGTACGTCACGGGTATGTGTACGGCCGTAAATCATACCGATAAGTGCGAAGAACAAGGCCGTCATCAATCCGTGTGAAAGCATCTGGAGGATTGCTCCCGTGCATGCCGTCTTTGTCATCATCAGCAGAGCGAAGAGCACCAAACCGCAGTGCGACACTGAAGAATACGCGTTGATGTACTTCAAGTCGGTCTGCACACATGCCGACAACGCTCCGTACACAACTGAGATGGTAGTGAGGATAAGGAATATCCATGCCAACTCATGGGCAGCCTCGGGCAGGAGGAACATTGCGATACGGAAGCAGCCGTAGCCTCCAAGCTTCATCAGCACGCCGGCGTGAAGCATTGACACCGCAGTGGGGGCTGAAGCGTGACCGTCAGGACTCCATGTATGGAACGGGAACAGTGCCCCGAGAACTCCGAATCCTATGAAAACAAACGGGAAGAACACCTTTTGCATGTCCACCGGGATATTATGCATACGCGCAATCTCAAGCACGTTCATTGTAGTAGCGCCACTGCCGAAATATATTCCGAGGATTCCGAGAATAAGCAGGGCCGAACCTCCCATAAGCATAAGGGTAAGCTTCATTGCCGAATACTCCTTATGACCGCTGCCCCAAACACCGATAAGAAGATACATCGGTATGAGCGCAACCTCATAGAACATGAACATCGTGAACATGTCGGTAGTGATGAAGAAACCGTACACACCTGTGCTAAGCAGCGTGAACCAAAGGAAATACTCCTTTGTAAGCGGCTTCAACTGCCATGAAGCGAACGTACCGGTAAACACGATAATGCTCGACAACAGCAACATTACGACAGAGATACCGTCAACACCTACAGAATAGGCAATATTCAAAGGCTCGAACCAAGGTATGCTGTATGTAAACAACATCTCGTCAGTGTTGCCTCCCGCACGCATCTGTATGAATGTAACAGTCAACCAAATTGACAAGAGCAACAAACAAGACGCTCCGGTCACCATTACACCGCGCACCTGGTTAAGATTGCGTGCCAGCCACAGGCCAAGCAACATCAGCGCGGGTATCAATACGAATAAACTTAATATACTCATTTTACCGGTTTTCTTTTATAGACAAATACATATCAGGACTAATGCAACAGCTCCTGTAAGGAACCACACGGCATATTGGCGAACGTCGCCACTCTGCCATCCGCGAATGCTCTCTCCTGCCTCGTTAGCTCCCCAAGCCATGAAGTTCATGGCTCCGTCAACAACATGACGGTCGAACCATGCCAAAGGACGGCTCACGCAACGGAAGATAATCTTATGGGTAACAAACATCCACACTTCATCAAGATAGAAGCGGCGGTATGCGGCCTCATGCAGGCGCGGGAATTTCTTTGCCAACATATCTGCGACAGGTGTTTCCTCGCCTTTGTACATATATGTCGCAAGGGCGATACCACACAATGCCAATATCGTGCTCGACACTGCCACAGCCCAGTTAGTATGGGTACCGAAACCTATACCATTGGCTGATACGAACTCACCGAACTCAAATACATGCAACGTTCCGAATATACCGACAAGCATGGTAATTGCCGAAAGAACAATAAGTGGTATGGTCATCGTTGCCGGAGCCTCGTGAGGCTGGTGCGCGCCTTCGGCCTTGTGAGTCTCGTAATAGCTCTTGCCCCAGAAGATAGAGTAATACAGACGGAACATATAGAACGCTGTCATGGCAGCAATTCCACTCATTATTACGCCCATCACTGGAGAGAAATTGTAGCAAGCCACAAGAATTTCATCCTTTGAGCAGAAGCCTGAGAAGAACGGAATACCTGCAATGGCAAGACATGAGATAAGGAATGTCCAATGGGTAACGGGCATATACTTGCGCAAACCTCCCATGTACATTTTTTCATTAGAATGTACCGCATGAATGATACAACCAGCGCCAAGGAACAAGCAAGCCTTGAACATAGCGTGTGTGAACAGGTGGTACATTCCGGCCATATAGCCAAGGCCGTTAACGTCAGCATACTCCTCTGTCATTGCAACCTTGCCAAGTTCGGGGTCGGGCATGCAAACGCCAAGCGCAACGAGCATGAAACCGATCTGTGAAATGGTAGAGAAAGCAAGTACACGCTTGATGTCGCTCTGGCAACATGCAACAGCAGCAGCATAGAATGCCGTGAAAGCGGCAATATAAGCAACCCAATGCAAAGCCTGGGGAGCAAATTCAATGAACAGCGGGAAGAGGCTTGCCACAAGGTAAACGCCCGCAACAACCATCGTAGCCGCATGGATAAGTGCACTGACAGGAGTCGGACCTTCCATTGCATCCGGCAACCAAATATGCAACGGGAACATCGCACTCTTACCAGCACCACCGATGAACATCAGGAAGAGTGCCGTAGGCATAATCCAACTTGCCTGCTGGAGTGCACCCGTCTGCGCAGGAGCCATTGCTGTCAAATCGTAATTGAACGTTCCAACATAGAAACTGTAGAACAGAATACCTATAAGGAAGAACAAATCGGCAAATCGTGTAACGATAAATGCCTTCTTTGAAGCTGCCACAGCCGCATGCAACGGATAATAGAAACCGATAAGCAAATATGAGCTTACACCCACGAGCTCCCAGAACAAGTACATCTGGAAGATGTTGGTAGCGACAACCAATCCAAGCATTGACATCGTAAAGAGGCTAAGGAAAGCGTAATAACGCTGGAAGCCTTTTTCACCGTGCATATATCCGAACGAATAAATGTGAACCATAAAACTTACCGTGGAAATGACGATAAGCATCATGGCCGAAATCGGAGTTATACGGAAACCGATGTTAAAAGTAAGAAGTTCGGAAAACTTAAGCCAAGTGACATCAAACACGGTAACTGTCGGATAAAGTCCCGTAGCCGCGTCTCTTCCTTGCACAAGGAAATACTCAAATGCCGTATAGTAACACAGCACTGTTATAATGGCCAATGAACATGTGCCGATAAGACCTGCCGTCTTATGCGACATCTTCATTCCGGCCAATCCCAACAGCACAAACGTGAGAGCAGGCAACAAGAGTATCAGAAATACATAACTATAATCCATAACTCAATTAATTTTTCATGTTTTCAATACAGTTCACCTGGTCACTGTGGAAATTACGGTAAACATTAATAATAATAGCTATTGCCACGGCTGTCTCGGCTGCACTCACACCAATACTGAACAGGGTGAAAAAGAATCCCTCGAACTGTCCGGGGAACAACAGACGGTTGAAAGCCGCGAAGTTAATATCGACCGAGTTGAGTATCAACTCTACGGAAATAAGCATGGCAATCAGGTTACGTCTCGTAATGAACCCGAATACGCCAATAAAAAACAACAGTGCTGAAAGCACGAAGAAACATTCTACCGGTACCATACTATATTACTCCTTTCTCGATATTACAATTCCACCTATGATACATGCGAGCAGGAACACAGAGATGAACTCGAACGGCAACACATACTGGTATTTTTCCGATCCCATAAGAGTCTTGCCTATTACGTTCATCGGAACTTCTGCGTCAGCCATCTGCATCGACATATCTATAAACTTGTTCTTGAAAAACACCGCTACAACCGTAACCAGTCCAACCAAGGTCATCAAAGCTCCAAAAGCCACACGACTTCCCTTAAGGCGCTCAACCATTCCCTGAAGGGTACGCTTGCTTACAAGTTGTATAGCAAAAATGTAAATCATGGTTATACCTCCTGCATATACGCTAATTTGAGCTGCACCCAAGAACGTATAGTCAAGCAAAAAGTACAATCCAGCCACACCTAAGAGAACGAACAGCAAGAAAGTGGCCGCTCTCATAATCCGCTTTGTCGTTATACATACTAAAGCTGAACCCAGTATTACGACAGCGAGAATAATAAACATTACCATATTAGCCATATTCACGTTCTCCTCTTACTTAATTTTCGTATTGAATGTACCTATTTCGAATGGAGCACCTCCGTCTGTTATATTAGGCAGTGCAGGTTCGAACTTTTCTTTGTTAAGATGCAATACAAGAGAGTCGCGGCTGAATGTAGAGTTCTCGAAATCATTGACAAACTTAATAGCGTCATGAGGACACGCGTTTACGCAAAGCTCGCAGAACATACACTCTCCAAGATCGTAAACGTAGTCTTCAAGAACACGTTTTTTCTTACCGTCCTCGGTCTCGACCATCTTCTGTACAATCCTTATTGTCCCATTAGGACAAGCCATCTCGCATAATTTACATGCGATACACTTGTTATTACCTTCAGCGTCTTGCGGCATTATCAGTCTGCCACGATGGCGCGCAGCCACGTGCAACGTAGTCTTTCTGTTTTCCGGATACTGCTCGGTAATTTTCTTCGTGAGATATTCACGAAAGGTAACGCCAAGTCCGGTCAACAAAGACTTCACACCGTCTTTTATTCCGCCGAAATATGATTTGTTATTTTCTTCCATTATTAAATGAATTCAATCCTTAAACACAGTTACTCCTTAGAAATGCCAACCTAAAGCTACAACAATTGTCATTATGACTAAGTTAAGCAAACTTAACGGCATGAGATACTTCCACTCAAGCTTAAGTATCTGGTCGATACGCAAGCGTGGATATGTCCACTTAATCCAAAGCAATATCCAGATCAGGAAGAATGTCTTAGCCAAGAACCACACAATGCCAGGAATATAATCCATGACAGTATTAAAGCCATCGAGTCCCGCGATGTGCAGCGGCATCCAACCGCCAAGGAACACAGTCGCCGCCACACCGGCAATGATAAACAGATTGAGGTACTCAGCAAGATAGAAAAATCCGAAACCCATACCTGAATATTCGGTATGATAACCCGCAGTAAGCTCACTCTCAGCCTCAGCTAAGTCGAACGGGCCACGGTTTGCTTCTGCATTACCGGCAATAAGGAATATCAAGAATGCGATGATTGCCGGGATATGTCCTTTAAAAATCAACCATCCGTCGTTCTGTGATTCAACAATACCTGAAAGACTCATTGTACCAGTCAATGCCACAGCTGTAATAAGACAAAGGCAAAGCGACATTTCGTATGAAATCATCTGTACGGCACCACGCATTGCAGATACGACCGAATACTTATTGTTAGAGCCCCATCCAGCAAGGAAGATACCGACAACGCCGATACTTGAAATCGCAGTTAGAAGGAATACTCCAACATTGAAATCAAGGATTTCAGCCCCTTTGTTCCACGGCATGAAAGCAAAAGCTCCTACACTGCCTATTATCACAAGGAAAGGTGCAATGATATAAAGCAGTTTGTCTGCCTTATCAACAAGGAAGATTTCCTTAATAAGCATCTTCAGCACGTCAGCGAAAACCTGGAATATACCCCACTTTCCGACACGCATCGGGCCAAGACGGCATTGGAAGAAAGCGCAGACCTTACGTTCCATATATATAAGCACGATTGCCAGCATGGCATAAGCCACCAATATAAGAAGGCCGACAATAACGCACTCAATAAGGATTGACAAGAAATTGCCAAGTCCCAGGGTATCCCTGAGCAGGCTGTCAAACCATGTTGTTACTATACTAAAATCAAACACTTTGTTTAAAGTTTAAGTTTATAAAATCAAAGCAAAACCCTGAATTACCTGTCTATATCAGGAATCACATAGTCGAGCGTCGCACCGATTGAGATAAGGTCGGCAATCTTCTCGCCACGGCAAATCGTATCCATGGCCGATACAAGAGGCAGACCCATCGGACGGAATTTCAACCTACAAGGATTCTTCCCTCCATCACTGCGCAGATAAACACCAATTTCACCACGACTACCCTCACAGCTTGTATACCAAGAGCCTTCAGGCACTTTAATGATAGGCTTCTGCTTGATATAGAACTCTCCAGCAGGAATATTGTCAATCAACTGCTCAAGGATTCGGACGCTTTGGCGCATTTCACCAAGACGAACCATATAGCGGTCAAAGCAATCTCCGTGCGTATATGTGATTTCATCAAAATCAACTTGACCATACAAATCGTAAGGATGGTTCTTTCTGACATCATTGTGCCATCCTGAAGCACGTCCGGTACCACCTGTACAACCGTAGGAAATAGCATCTTCCATTGAAAGCACACCTACATTCTTGAAACGGTTTTGCAGAATTACGTTGTCTGTGAACACATCATCATATTCCTTGAACATTGGCTTGATATATTCACACAGTTTCTTTACGTTAGAAACCAAATTCGGGTCTATATCAGCCTGACATCCACCTATTCTATAATAGTTCTGGATAAGGCGTCCTCCTGTTGTTTCCTCCATTACGTTGAGCACTTGCTCACGGTCACGCATACCGTAAATAAATGCAGTCAACGCACCAAGGTCCTGTGCGCAACATCCAAAATACAACAAGTGTGAATCAAGACGCTGAAGTTCATCCATAATTGTACGGATGTACTTAATACGGTCAGACAATTCTATACCCATACCCTCCTCTATTACGGAAACAAGGGCATGGCGGTTCATCATGGCCGAAAGGTAATCAAGACGATCCGTCAGTGCCAAAGTCTGAGGATAAGTATAGCTTTCGCACATTTTTTCAATGCCACGATGAATATAACCGCAATGCGGGTATACCTTTCTAACATATTCTCCGTCGAGAACCGTCTGAAGGCGAAGCACACCATGTGTCGCAGGGTGCTGAGGACCGATGTTTATAACATAATCATCATCGGTAAAAAGCTTGTGCTTCGTAGCTTTAAGGTTGCCATCCTCATCAAGATTATACTCTAATGTATAATCCAACTCCGTATCGTCATCAAGCGTATATTTGTTGTTCTCCGGACTCATGTCGTAATCTTTCCTCATAGGATACCCTTTGAAGTCGTTACGCAAGTACAGACGACGCATATCCTTGTTGCCAAGGAACTTTATACCATAAAAATCATACACTTCACGCTCAAGGAATTCAGCGCCTTTCCACAAGTTGCTTACTGTTGGAATGTAAGCATTGTCACGGTCGGCATTCACAGCCTTGACACTTGTGCGTTCGTGTGTCTCGGTATTTTCGAGGATGTATACGGCACCGAGTCCTTCCTCTCCAAAATCTTCACCTACTATAGTTACGAGGAAGTCAAAATGCTTCTCATTCTTGAGTTTTGCCATTTCAGAGGCAAAATCCTTCAATTCGAATATTTTGTTTTCTAATTTCATCGCTTCCTTTATTAAATATTAGATGCCGACGACGTGTTCACCAAATTGAGCGCAGCCGAAGCTTCTTTCAACTTTTCATCATCAACATCGTTACCGTTGATGATGATAGGCTTTTTCTCTTTGTGATTCACTCCGCCGAAGAACTTTTCAACCTTGACTTTTCTCTGTAGTTGCATCATGCCGTATAATATAGCCTCAGGCCTTGGAGGACATCCCGGAATGTACACATCGACAGGAACAATCTCACCTATGCCCCGTACCACATGATAACTACTCTTAAACGGGCCGCCAGAAATAGCACAACCACCTACAGCTACCACATACTTCGGCTCCGCCATCTGGTCATAAAGACGCTTAAAGGCTGGCGCCATCTTATGCGTGATGGTACCGGCACACATGATAAGGTCTGCCTGACGTGGAGAGTTACGTGTCACCTCGAAACCGAAACGGGCGAAATCATAACGGGCACAACCTACGGCCATGAACTCGATACCGCAACAACTTGTTGCAAACGTAAGCGACCACAACGAATTGCTACGGCCCCAGTTTATCATACTGTCAAGTGAGCCGACAACTACATTAACACCCCCCTCGTGAAGCTCATCAACGATTTTCTCGAGAGACTCATTATCCTTAAACTCTGAGTAAGGAATACTCTTGATAACGGGTTTTCTTACTTCCATTCCAATGCTCCTTTCCGCCAAGCATATGCAAGGCCAAATACTAAGACTAACAAAAAGAATCCAATGCTGACCATTGCCATTACGCCGAACTCCTTAACGACGACAGCCCACGGATAGAGGAACACCGTCTCCACGTCGAACACGAGGAACAGGATGGCGAAAAGATAATAGCCCACGTGTACAGGCAGCCAAGAAGAACCATGCGTGGGAATACCACACTCAAAAGGCTCTCCCTTCACCTTGTTATAAGTACGCGGACCCATTAACTTAGCGATGACAAAAGCAGCCACTACCAAGAAAACAGCCGTTATCAAAACGGTAATTAACAAGATAAAATACATATATATTTTATTTAATAAAACGTAGCACTACTAAACGTGTGCAAAGTTACAATTTATTTTGCAAAGATTAAACAATAATATGTATTTTTCTTTTGACAAAAATCATATTTATCAAGTCGGCAAAGGCTTTATCTAAACTAAATGCCAACATCTGTATTTAACGAGAAATAAAATTACACACTTGCAGTATAAACGTGCAATTTAAATTCCACAAATATTACAGCTTCATGCTTCGTTATACTGACGACATATACAATCCCAACATGTCGGAACTCTTTCAGATGGAAAGTCAATAAACATTAAATTTGACCAATATTGATATAAGCTTATAACATTATAACTTTCAACTTAGAACTTAATAAGACCATCCATAGGGCTCTTCATCACGTTAACCAACTTATAGCCCAAAGACATCGCCGCTTTCTCAAGTTCCTCCTTATAATAAAAAGCAATACTTCCAACTGCACTTACAGGTAAGTCTTGCCTTCTATACATCATAACATTATGCTTGAAAAAGTTTTTAAAATTCCTTACTACAAGATCTTTCATTTCCTTATTATCCAAATGTTTATGAATAAAAACCGAAAGACCGGCAAGAAAACGGTTAGCCATAGGCTCTCTATACACCTTATTTATTATATAAGCCTGGTCATATCCCGTTTCTTCCTGAAACCTATAACGGATTTCATCAGGCAACAGCCCTTTAAACAACGCATTCACGAATAACCGACCAAGTACTGCCCCACTTCCCTCATCACCAAGAATATACCCAAGCGGCGGCACATTGGCTGTAATCCGTTTTCCGTCATACAGACATGAGTTAGACCCGGTTCCGAGAATACATGCAATGCCTTCACTCTCTCCGAACAACGCACGTGCTGCACCAAGCATATCAGAACAAACTTCTATCCTATCAGCCTTGTCGAAGGCATTGCTCAACAGCTTTTCCAACACACATATCATCCTGTCACGACATCCCGCACCGTAAAAACATATTTCATCTATCAAATATACATCTTTCAATCGGCGCACCACATCATTATGTATTATATCTCTTATCGTTTCTTCATCTTGCTGGAATGGGTTTATTCCCTGTCCGGTCACACGGCAAATTTCCATGCCATCATCAACAACACACCAATCGGTCTTTGTACTTCCACTGTCGGCTATAAGTCTCATAGCTATATACTTTGAAAAATATACTGCAAATATACGCAAAAAATAAGAGCAACACAACCTTAATACAAAAAGAGGACGTATCCTCATTTTAAGATGCGTCCTCTAATTATATATTATGTGATGGTTATTCCAAATTCAGCGATTTCTTTATAGCCTCAATCTTGGCTACGGCCTCATTTGTACAACGCTCATAGCAACCAGAACATTTCATTGTGCCTTTTACCTCAATATAGAACTTAATCTTAGGCTCAGTTCCTGAGGGGCGCACGCTTATCTTTGTCTCGTCGTCGCAGAACCACTGTAACACATTGCTCGTCGTAGGCATGTCTATTTTTGTGACATTGCCTGAATCGTCACGCTGCTCAAGCGACTGGTAATCTTTCCATAAAACGACCTTGCTGCCTCCGAGCTCCTTAGGAGGATTATTACGGAAGTCAGTCATCATCTGCTTAATTTCATCAGCACCTGTCTTTCCAGGCTTAACAACATTTACTGTGAACTCTTTTGAGAAACCATACTCAAGGTAAATATCCATAAGTACCTCATAGAGCGTCTTGCCCTGATCTTTCGCCCACGCGCAAATCTCCGCCAACAGCGAACATGCAGAAACGGCATCCTTGTCACGTACAAAATCCTCAGCCAAGAAGCCATAGCTTTCCTCACCTCCACCGATATACTGCTGCTTTCCTTCAGAAAGAGCAATCTCACGGGCTATCCATTTAAAGCCTGTATAGCAATCGCGCATCTCGATTTGCTGTTTGTCAGCTATCTTCTTGATAACTTCCGTGGTGACGATAGTTTTTACTATAAAATCGGTCGGTTTCAACAAGCCCTTGGCCTTGCGGTTGCTAATTATATAATACAAGAAAAGCAGGCATGTCTGGTTTCCGTTGATGAGTATCCATTCTCCCTTATCATTCTTACATGCCATACCCACACGGTCGGCATCAGGATCGCTCGCCATAACAATATCGGCATCCAATTCCTTGGCGTCACGCAACGCAAGAGTCAATGCCTCGCCATTCTCAGGGTTCGGACTAACCACCGTTGGGAAATCGCCACTTTTCACCATTTGCTCCTTTACACAATGTACATTCTCGAATCCCCAAAGTTTAAGCGAACGTGGAATAAGCATCATACCCGTTCCATGAAGCGGAGTATATACTATCTTAAGGTCTTTTTGACGCTTGATGACCTCAGGATCTATTGATATTCCATGTATAAGGTCAAGATATATCTTGTCTATTTCTTCACCGATAATCTGGATTAGATCCTTGTTGCCGTCGAACTTAACATCCTCTACCTTTACCTTGTTTACTTCGTCAATTATTCCGGTATCATGTGGAGCCAAAACCTGAGCGCCATCTTCCCAATAAGCCTTGTAACCATTATATTCCCTCGGATTGTGACTGGCTGTGATATTTACACCGCTCTGGCAGCCAAGATGACGTATAGCGAAAGAACATTCCGGAGTTGGACGCATATCGTCGAACAGATACACCTTGATACCATTGGCCGAGAATATGTTTGCAACTGTCTCGGCAAAAAGCCTGCTGTTATTGCGGCAGTCATGGCAAACCACCACAGAGATTTGCTCGCGGTCAGCAAAATTTTTCTTCAAGTAATTGGCAAAACCTTGTGTGGCCATACCTACAGTATAGATATTCATGCGGTTGCTACCTGCACCCATTATACCACGCAAGCCACCTGTTCCGAATTCAAGATTCTTGTAGAAACTTTCAATCAAGTCCGTTTTGTCGTCATTTTCAAGCATAGCCTTTACCGACGCCTGTGTATCAGCATCGAAGACCGGTGTGAGCCACTGCTTTGCCTTGGCTTCACACAAAGCAATCAATTCTGCATTGTTTTCCATATTACTGCTAATGTTAGTTAATGTCTTTAAGATAATCGTGCTACAAAGATAACAAATAAAATAAGAAAATCGCTTTCAGACGGAAACATTTTTAACTTTTTCACTTAATTTTGTATGCCAATAGGCGTTAAGGCGTCACACTTATCACATTAAAACTTTACGGTCAGCAACCACCCAATGCGGCGATGAGAATCATCCTAACGCTCTGTATAGGCCGTGTTTACACAATGCCAAAGCAGTCCTTATACCACACATAGACTATTGTCAGCATATAATTTCATACTTGATGCACTTAACATTTATAATTAAATATTCTTAAATTAAGTACATTTTAAACATACAGTCATTGAATATATGGCAAAAACACCTATATTTGTGCGACAATTTATTAAAAACTATTTATTAAAACAAACAAACTATGAAAAGAAAAGCACTGTGCGCTTTCCTGATGCTTGGGCTATCAGGAGGCGTCGCTATGGCAGACACGGAACAGACCGTGACAGTTAACGGCGAAGCAATCGACGGTTTTATAACAGAATTAACATTCAACGGTGATCAAGTCACCATGAAATTTGAAGACGGAAGCACGCAAACTGATGACATGTCGCTCGTAAGCATTGCCTTAACCTACAGCGAAACGTCAACAGGAATAACCGAAATCGAAACGGACGACCAATCAACCGTTAAGCGTGTGTACACAATCAGCGGACAATATGTCGGCACTTCTACCGAAGGACTGCCCCAAGGCATTTACATCGTAAACGGAAAGAAAACCATTGTCAAGTAAAAGCATCTGAATCATGAAAACAATCAATACCTTATTATATATAATGCTCGCAGGCCTTATGACTCTGTTCGCATCAAACGCAAACGCCCAACAGAGTTGGAACTTTTCTACAATGAGCCAGGCCGATAAGGATGCCTGCGCAGCTGACGCCAACTGGATTTTAGGTTCTGACCGATACTGTTACATTAAAGGTCTTGACAATGAGCCACTTATAGCGAACGGAACAGAACTTGAATACACAAAAAGCCTAAAATTCACTGCGGCAGAACCAAGTGCTCCTGAAGAAGGAAAGGCTAAAATACGCTGTAACTATGGAAGTAAACGTCTTGAACTAAATGGTACAGGCGTCATACTCATTATACCCAATCTTAAGGTCGGACAATTTGTTGAGGTCTACTGTATGACTGGAAAAACAAACAGCCCTCGCGGACTAAGCGCAACTAATCTTAGTGGAACTACAGGATTTGGTGAAACATCCGCAGAAGAGCTGACATGTACCGGTACAGTAACAGCTGATGGTGATGTAACGCTCACAACACTCGAAGGAGGCATGTATATATACAGCATTACCGTTACAGGCGAAGGTGGTGAAGTTACCCCGCCTGAAAACGACTACAACGATGTAAGCCAAAACATCACCAAAAACCAAGTACGCCTTACCGTTGGCAGCGACATCAAATATTACAACACCGACGAAGTAAAGATAACTTTCGACAAGGCAGCCAACACCGTAACCGTTACGCCCATATCAGGCTCATGGCAAGATGTATATACCAAGACTGTAAGCAATATCGACTTCGCGCTGGCAGAAAACGACGACCCGTCAGGAGAAGTAACTGAAGGTGAAATAAAGATAAAGGCATACGACGGCTGGAACGAAGCTGCTTATATTGAATGGGATTTGCTTGACGGCGCTACCTCGTACAACGTTTATGTAAGCGGAGGTTCATTAGGTTCTGAATACAAGAAAATAGACTATCAGCTCGTACGTAACTATGGAACATACGGACGCGCTGACATTCTCGGACTTAGCGCAGGTACGTACTCAATAAAGGTTGTTCCCGTAATCAACGACACCGAGGACGAAAGCAAGGCAAGCTATGTTGACAATATCGAGGTTGTAGGCCACGACCGTATCGGCTTTGCTTTCGCTAACGGGAAAGCTCCAGGCGCATACAACAATGACGGAACTCTCAAGAGCGGCGCAATTGTAGTATACGTTACCGAAGAAAACAAAAACACCGTAACGTCTGATGCTATCGGCAGCAGTTACGTAGGACTGCAAGGTATTCTTGATGGTGTACGCGTTGGAATAAAGGATGGAGACTTAACAAAGCCTGTCGACATTCGAATCATTGGACAAATAACTGATCCAGACTATCTTGAAAAAGGCGACCTTTTGATTGATATGGCGAGCGAAAGCAAATCCGCATCATACGAAGGTCTTACAATTGAAGGTATTGGTAATGATGCAGTAGCCGATGGTTGGGGCATACGCCTTAAAAGCGCCACTTCAGTCGAGATACGCAACCTTGCGTTCATGAATTGTGACAGCGGCGAAGGCGACAATATAGGCCTGCAACAAAACAATAATTATATTTGGGTTCACCATTGCGACTTGTTCTATGGTAACGCTGGAAGCGATAAAGACCAAGTAAAAGGTGACGGTGCACTTGACTGCAAAAAATCCAATTATGTAACATTTTCCTATAACCACTTCTGGGATAGCGGTAAAGCGTGCCTGCTTGGTCTTAGCGGTGAAAATGACAAGATGTACATTACATATCACCACAACTGGTTTGACCATTCCGACAGCCGTCATCCAAGGATAAGGTCATATTCCGCACATATCTACAACAATTATTATGACGGTTGTGCTAAATACGGCGTTGGCGCAACAATGGCCTCAAGTGTATTTGTTGAGAACAACTATTACCGCAACACCAATCGTCCGATGATGATTTCCATGCAAGGCACAGACATTGTTCACGGAGAGGGTACATTTAGTAGCGAAGACGGAGGTATAATAAAATCATACGGTAATATGTTTGCCGAACAATCAAAAAATTTCAGTTACGTAACATATCAGGAAGATAATGTAGAATTTGATGCTTATGAAGCAACCTCACGAGGCGAAACTGTACCCAACAGCGTTAAAACGAAAAAAGGTGGCACAAGCTACAACAATTTCGACACAGACGCAAGCATAATGTACGACTACACTCCCGATGCCGCAAGCGAGGTGGTTTCGGTAGTAACAGGAAAATACGGCGCAGGCCGTCTGCAACATGGTGACTTCCTATGGTCGTTCAACAACTCTGTTGATGACGAAAGTTATGATGTAAACACTGCTCTCAAAGAAGCAGTAACAAACTATAAGACCAAACTCGTAGGCATATTCGACGGAGAAAATAGCGAGAGTGGAGAACAAGGCGGCGAAACAGGAGATGGTGGTGAAACTGGAGATGGTGGTGAAACTGGCGGTGAAGATAATCCCGATGTTCCAGTTATTACAGAAGGAACCATCACTTGTAGTTTTACAGAAGGTCAGCCAAATACCAATGCGCCATCAGGATTTTTCACAGTTGCAGGCGACAAGGCTGTAAAGAAAGGCGATATGGTAATTGACGGTACAACCTATTCAGAAGGATTTAAGATGAACAGCAAAGGTTCTGTTTCATTCACTCCATCTGAAGACATGACAATGTATCTTTATATTTGTACATCGGATGCATCTGAGAGCTTAGACATAAATGGTGATGATATTGTATCTGACACGGCAACAGACGGCGGTGTCATAATATCAATGAATGTTCAAGCCGGTCAATCTTACACAATCAAAAAGGGTAAGTCCGGAGAAACTTTTTTATACTATATCAAGCTTGTTCCTGTTGAATAAAGACCAAACCATAACATACTGATTTTATTTCATTGTAGAAAGTGGCGACGCTGGCGATAGCGTCGCCACTTAATATTTTGTAGCAATCAATACAATTATTTTTTACGAAATCTCTGTCAGCTGTCAGCGCAAACAAGCAAGCGTCTGATAATCAAGATTTTATGCAGCTGAAGGTTTACCGTATCTTTCAGCCGTCAACCACCGCTATTGCATACCTACCAATACAGAATGGCATTGTGGCTGATGGTGGCTGAAAAACATCCTGTACAGATGTAAGTCCGTAACTGCCTGACGTACAATATATTACAGTATACGCTGACAGATGACAGACGATTCAATTAATTAGCGACAACTTTATACCCGCAAAAGGCACTCGTTTACAAGACAAGCAACTGCATTTTAGCTTACAATATACGGCGTTTTACAAAACAAAAGGCGGCATATCGAATGTTGAAATGCCGCCTTTTGTTTTGCACCTGATTAGGTTTACGACTGTAATGAATCTGGATGTCGTATTGCCGACGAGGTTATTTCTTTGCGGCAAGCATTTCCTGCAATTTCAATAGTTCGTCACGGAATTGCGCCGCCTGTATGAAGTCGAGCTCCTTGGCCGCTTTCTTCATCATACGCTGTGTATTGGCAATGCTCTTTTCAAGCTGTTCACGGCTCATCTGCTTAACTATCGGGTCTGCGGCAAAAGCAACATGCTCCTCCTCAACATAAGGCTTGTATATTGTCGGAGCATTCTTTTCTCCATCCTCAACAGGCTTGACGTTCAGCGCGTTATGGCTTATAGCCTTTGTTATCTGTTTAGGTGTTATATGATGCAGTTCGTTATAGCGCAACTGTTTCTCGCGACGGCGCAATGTTTCGTCGATTGTCATCTGCATACTTGCCGTTATGCGGTCGGCATACATTATTACCTTGCCGTTCACGTTGCGTGCGGCGCGGCCGGCCGTCTGGGTGAGCGAACGGTGCGAACGCAGGAAACCTTCCTTGTCGGCGTCAAGAATGGCTACGAGAGATACTTCCGGCAGGTCAAGACCTTCACGCAGGAGGTTGACTCCTACAAGCACATCAAACACGCCCTCACGCAGGTCATTCATTATCTTCACACGGTCGAGCGTGGCCACGTCGCTATGTATATAGTTCGCCTTGACGCCATGGTTGAGCAGATATTCGGTTAATTCCTCGGCCATGCGCTTGGTCAAGGTCGTAACGAGAGTACGCTCCCCACGCTCGTTGCGCTTCAGTATTTCCTCCATCAGGTCGTCTATCTGGTTTTCACTCGGACGGACCTCAATCTCGGGATCAAGCAGTCCGGTTGGCCTGATAACCTGTTCTACCACTACTCCACCCGACTCTTCAAGCTCATAATCTGCAGGAGTAGCGGAAACATATATTACCTGATGTATCATGGAATGGAACTCGTCGAAAGTTAACGGACGGTTGTCAAAAGCTGCGGGGAGGCGGAAACCATATTCCACCAGATTGGTCTTACGGGCACGGTCGCCACCATACATCGCGCTGATTTGCGGAACACTGACATGGCTCTCGTCTATTACCATCAGATAGTCCTTCGGGAAAAAGTCAAGGAGGCAGTAGGGTTTCTGTCCCGGTTCACGGCCGTCGAAATACCTTGAATAGTTCTCTATTCCTGAACAATGGCCAAGCTCCTTTATCATTTCCATGTCATACTCAACACGCTCCTTGATTCTCTGGGCTTTAATGACATCACCCTGCTCGGTAAAAAAGTCTATTTGCTTGACAAGGTCGTCCTGAATCTGGCGTATGGCTATTTCGGTTTGTTCTTTCGACGTTACGAAAAGATTGGCGGGATATATCTGATAATCACCAAACGAAGCAAGCCTGTGGAAATTAACTGAATCTATTTCTTCTATCGCGTCAATCTCGTCATCCCAGAAAGACACACGCAATATATTATCACTGTAAGCCATGAAAACATCAACAGTGTCTCCCTTCACCCTGAAATTTCCACGTTTAAGCTCTATGTCGTTACGCACATAAAGGGCATTTACAAGGCTGCGCAAAAAAGCGTTGCGGTCGAGCTTCTGCCCGCGCTTTATGGAAATGACACTCTTGGCCATCTCCACTGGCCCTCCCATACCGTAAATGCATGACACAGACGATACTACTACAACGTCTTTACGCCCTGACAACAACGAGGATACGGCCGAAAGGCGCAACCTGTCGATCTCTTCGTTTATGGCGAGGTCTTTCTCTATGTATGTATCCGACTGCGGAAGATACGCCTCCGGCTGGTAATAATCGTAATAAGAAACATAATACTCTACGGCATTGTCAGGGAAAAACGACTTCATCTCGCTGTATAATTGGGCAGCAAGAGTCTTGTTATGGCTCAATATAAGTGTCGGTTTGTTTACGTTAGCTATGACATTTGCAACCGTAAATGTCTTGCCCGAGCCCGTAACGCCTAAAAGCACCTGTGCCTTTTCGCCTTCAAGTACACCGGCAGTAAGTTCTTTAATAGCCTCAGGTTGGTCACCGGTCGGTTTATACCCTGATACAATTTTGAAGTCACTCATCGCTATCCGAAAGAAATTCCGTGCAAAGTTAATCATAATTATCCATTATTTCCACTCATTGAAGCTTTAATAAACAAAGAAGTATAACAAAAACCTTTTTTTATGAAAAATGCAGGCAAAACCTTTGCGGTTTATAAGAATAATGTGTAATTTTGCAACCAAATGCGGAATTTTATGAAGAAGAACGTTCTTATCACAATATTTGCCGTCATAATATTTTCAGGATGCGCGCATGAATTCAACCAAGTATACAAATCGCAAGATTACGCCTATAAATATGAATTCGCCAAAGAGCGCTTCGCTAACGGCAAATACGCCCAGGCAATAACTTTGTTACAAGAGTTGGTGACAATCCAAAAAGGTACCGACAACGCGGAAGAAAGCCTTTATATGCTCGCAATGGCCCAATATTGCGATATGGATTACGAAGGCGCGGCAATGACTTTCAAGAAATACCGCCAGTCATATCCCAAGGGCATTTACGCCGAGATGGCTTCATTCTACATCGGCGAAAGCCTTTACATGAGCACACCGGAACCACGACTCGACCAGACACAGACGGTGAACGCCATCGCAGCGTTCCAGGAGTATCTCGACATCTACCCTGAAGCGAAACTTAAAGACAAAGCCCAAAACAGGCTCTTCGAGCTACAGGACAAACTTGTAAGGAAAGAGCTTTACTCGGCTCAACTATACTACAACTTAGGAACATACTTCGGAAACTGCACAAGTGGAGGAAGTAATTACGAAGCATGCATAATAACAGCGCAAAACGCAATAAACGACTATCCATACAGCTCACTGCGCGAAGACTTCGCCCTGCTTATAATGAAAAGCAAGTTCGAACTGGCGGAGCAAAGCGTTGAAGAAAAGAAGATAGACCGATATAGGGACGCGGAAGACGAATGTTACGGATTCCTGAACGAATACCCTGAATCAAAAAACAAAAAGCTGGCAGAAAAATACATTGCTTCATGCAAGAAATATACTGGAGAAAATTAAAAAACAAGTAATAGTAACAAGCAGAACATGGATTACAAGAAATCAAAAGCTCCTACAAACACAGTGACCCGCAATATCATGGATCTGTGCAAGGAAACCGGAAACATTTATGAAAGCGTAGCCATTATTTCAAAGCGCGCAAACCAGATTTCAGTTGAAATAAAACAAGACCTGAGCAAAAAGCTGGCAGAATTCGCTTCATACAATGACAGTCTGGAGGAAGTTTTCGAGAACCGCGAACAAATAGAGATATCAAGATATTACGAGAAACTGCCTAAACCAACTCTCTTGGCAACGCAAGAGTTCGTCGAAGGCAACGTTTACTGGCGCGACACACAAAAAGACAACCAAAGGGATATGTAATGATACAACGCAAACAAACATTATTCCTTTTGATTGCTGTTGTGCTGACAATAATCTGCCTATGCCTTCCATTAGGCAGCATTATGACAGACAACGGGCCACTTGGCGAAACATCCATAGTGTACAACTTGTGGATAACAAACGCCGACGGAAGTCATAGCTATATGATATGGCCTCTTTTCGCCATATTATTGATAACATGTACAATATCCCTGACGGCCATATTCTCTTACAGAAACAGAATAACCCAAAGCCGATTCTGTATGTTCAATATGCTGCTGCTATTCGGATGGTACGTAGTTTTTGCAGTAATTGCGTTCTACCAAGGCGATGCAGCCAGCCAATTCAAGGCTTCATTGACATCAGCCATACCGGCCATATCCATTATATTGCATTTTATGGCAAGGAAGGCCATATTGGCAGACGAAGCACTTGTACGTTCGGCCGACCGCATTAGATAACAAGAACAACATACAATAAGCCCCTGTAATGATATTATTTATGAATTCATTACAGGGGCTTATTATGTATTTAATTATCTTATCCGTAGATAATCTTTCCATTCTCATCCTCATACGGGGCGAGATCCTTTGCATATTGATTCATCGCACGAAGGCTCATACCCATAGAAGAGAATCCTCCATCATGATAAAGCGTCTGCATCGTGACTTTACGTGTAAAGTCAGAGAACATCATCACGCAATAATCTGCACAATCATCAGCCGTAGCATTACCAAGAGGAGACATCTTATTGGCAAAATCCATTAAGTTATCCATATCCTTGATACCCTTTCCTGCCGTAGTAGGAGTAGGCGACTGTGAGATACAGTTAATACGGACATTTTTCTCTCGGCCATAAATATAACCAAAACTACGCGCAATACTTTCAAGCATGCTCTTAGCATCAGCCATGTCGTTATAGCCGAAGAATGTACGCTGAGCGGCTACATAAGTCAAGGCTACAACCGAACCGTATTCAGCAATTGCGTCCTGTTTCTTCGCAACCTGCAACATCTTGTGGAATGATATTGCGGATATGTCCAAAGTCTTCTGGAGATAATTATAATCCAAGTCGTCGTATGTACGATGTTTACGCACGTTTGGGCTCATGCCGATAGAGTGGAGCACGAAATCGATTTTACCGCCAAGCAGGCGCACCGATTCTGCAAACACCTTTTCAAGGTCTTCAACGCTGGTTGCATCCGCAGCTATCACCGGAGCGTTAAGCTGCTCGCTCAACTCATTGAGAGTACCCATACGCAAAGCCATTGCCGTGTTACTGAGAGTTATCGAAGCTCCTTCCTCAACTGCCTTCACAGCAACCTTCCATGCGATGGAGTCCTCATTGAGCGCGCCAAAGATGATACCGCGCTTACCTTTCAATAGATTGTGAGTCATTTCTTATAATTTTTGATTTGTAATATCTGTGTGCAAAATTATAACTTTTCAGCGATACTGACAAATCTTTCACCGAAAAAAGGCCTTACGGCAGTTTCCAGAATCTGCTTGTCATATCAATAAGCCGCCCGTCTGTACCACGCCGATATAATCTCTGGTTGGTTGAACGGTTGTCCAATCCTCCAAGAGACTCTATATACGAGCCAAGTTTTATATAGTCGAAAGAACCATATTCATCCTTATTGGTTACAGCACTTCTACCGCTATACCAGCCAACCTTAATTCCTGGATAGCGTTCATGAACATAACGTGAAAGAGCTGCGACGCCATCAGGCTCAGCATCACCACCCATAAAGCATACGCATGTTATCGCTCCACCATATTTATTTATAAAGCCGTCTATTACGTCTACGGTCAGAGGTTCACCAATATCTTTCCACAAATGCATGCTGTGACAACCGGAACACCGGAATGGGCAATTAGAAATGTTTACCGCCAATGTCACTTCATCAGGTATTTCCTGAAAGACAATGTCCGAATCAACATATTTCAACATATTATCCGTTTTCTTATTTACATATAAAATCAATCCACTTTGGCATAATACCTTCTCCTGGATTCCTCTTGGCGGGCCGCCGAAAAATTACTTACACGCTTAAGGTAACCTATAACACGAGTCATATAATCAATGTTGTGACTGTGGCAATGAGGGCATTCTTTAAGATACCGTTTGTCTATATGTCCACAATCATTACAGATCGTATTTGGTATATTAAATGTAAAGTAATTGCATCCTTCCGTTGCCGCAACCTTCAAAAGCTGTCGATATTGAGGCTTTGAGAGATGTTCTTCCAGATTCATATGCAACGCCGAGCCACCAGTAAGATGTTCAATGTATGGAGCGCCATGTAACTTGAACTTGTCTATAACATTAAGAGAATTATCCTCTACTACATAAAAATAACTATTATAGCAATCGCGCGGAACAAAGTAACCATCCTCACGATCCCACTTTGCATGCTTTACGCCTACATTTTCGGCCGGTATCATCTCACAATTAAACAAAACCTCCTTTGACCGATATTGCTTATTATACTGTTCTATAATACCTAACACCGAACGGACAAAAGCAAGATAATCAGGATTATCGTTGATTTTCAAGCCAAGAAATTCCGCAGCCTCAACCAGTCCGTTAACACCTATTGTAAGATACTGGCGGGCGATATTGATATAACCGGCATCGAACAACGGCAACATTCCCGCACGTTGAAGTTCTTTTAGATTTTCATTATATGCAAGTTGCACCTTATGCACAAGGTCCGTAACGTCCGAAAGAAACTCCTTATAGTCAATACCTTGCTTTTCTGCGTATTGGACACATCTGTTAATATTTATCGTAAGTACGCTCTTTGATCCGGTCGATACACCACCAGCTCCCAATGTATAACTGAAACCATTATCCTGAATTTCGTTACGCAAACGGCAGCATGAACTCAATGAATCGGCATTGTCACTCATATAAGTAAAAAACGAGTGACCCTCCGAATACATCTCTGCTGTAAAATCGCCCCATTCCGTATCTATTACGTCTCCATTTTTCGTTAAAAGAGCCATTGTCTCGACAGGGAATGTCAAAACAGTCTTTGTACGTTCTTTATTAAACCACTTCATAAAACGTTTTTGCAACCAACTAAGGCCATCCCAATCCGGCTTGCTGCCATCAGGGAAACGGAACTCGCCAAACAAGCTTTCAAAATAAGGCCTGTCATAATAAGCAATATTCCAGAACACCGCCTGGTAATTACGCGCTCCTGAGGGCTGGTTGATTGAATACACTATCTGTTCAAAACAGTCAGTCACAATCTTGTCTATTGTGCGCTGTTTTATTGACATGTCAACAACTTTGTCGGCATTATGCCAATAATCAGAACCATATTCCTTTCCAATGAAATAGTTGAGATACATCAAGAATTCCGGTGTTGCGCAAGCACCGCTTAGCATACTTGACACCATGAACACCATATTGACAAAGCCCCCACAAAACGATTTCAGGTTGGTTGGCGCCGTAGAATTGCCACCTATCGACAGCGTGCCACCTATCAGCCACGGATACATCGTTATCGAAGCACAATAGTTTGCCAGGCTTGTTTCATCATTCTTATATATAAAGTGGCGGTCAAGCATGTAGATATATCTATCGGCAAGCTCCTTTCCATACATTTTCTTAATGCGGTCAGTAAGCAAACGGCGATTCAAACGTATAAAATTAGATTTAGGCAGTTCACCGATCAGTGTTGCTATGTTTTTATGTTCAACATTGGCATTAGCGTCATACTTCGAGCCTGTTGCAGCATTGCTTGCGGCACAATAGTCAGTCAGGAACTTCACTTTTTCAAGCGTCTCGCGATCTTCCGCATGGCGTTGACGATAAAGCATAAAACTTTTTACGACTTTATAAAAGCCCTCTTTCATCAAGGCTTCTTCAACATTGTTCTGTATATCTTCTACGGTCACGCCGTCAACAAGGTTCAAATGCGATATTATGCGTGAAACTCCATTGAGATCTATAGGTTCATTTACGGAATGAAAGGCTTTGATTATTGCATTCATAATCTTATCTAAGCTGAAGCGCTCCAGGCTTCCGTCCCGCTTGACAATCATAAAATCAGTTGTGTTCATCTTACTCAAAATAGACAATTTTTAATATAGTATTTATTATAAAGTTATCCATTTCGGTAAACTTTTAAATCATTATTGATATAAAAGTTTACTGTTTTAGTCAACTTTTTCGACTGCAAATATAAGAAAAAACAACAAAACTTTATATACATCATGGGAAAATAATCACAAAAAGATAAAATGCCGGAAAAGAAAGCTTCACAAAATCATTGGTTTTAAACAATGACTTAAACACATAAAAGCATTTCTTTTCCGGCATCAAGACGGAATAAAAGATTTACGAAATTTACAATTTTACGGCTGAGATATCAACCAGGTTATTTACAATGGCGTATATGGTCAGTCCCGCCGGGCTATGTATTTGCAACTTACGCGCGATGTTACGGCGATGGGTAATAACCGTGTTTATAGATATGCAAAGATGGTCTGCAATCTCCTTATTAGTCATTCCCTGCACCAAGCTTACAATAACATCTTTTTCCCTATCGCTCAAAGACTCGCTGCTGTCATGGTTACGGCTAATCATTTTCGAGATTTTGGCACTTACATCATTCTGCTTGTACTTATGCTCAAGCTTCCTAATCGCCGGAATGAATATGTTTTCCTCCACCTGGGAATGATTCCCGAGCCATTCCTCATTATTATAAATGTCATAAAGCGTTGCCGTAAGCTGGTTGTTGTGTTTGATGTCGCTCGGCAAATACTTTATTATAATATTCTTCAATTCCTTCAGCTTTACGTCTATCTGCCCATGATGTTTAGAGAATGTCTCGATATCGTAATCGTCGCTTACCCTACCTTCCAGCAGACCGTCAACATATGGGAACACTGTCTTTTCTTCATACTGCATGTGTTTCCTTATCTCGTGCGCATATTCATCATACAATTTCATGATAAGACGCGCAAGATTGTCATTCTCATCGAGTGCATCTTCAAGTTCCTTGCGTATGGAAGGCAGCTGGAAATTGAGGTAATACTCATGCGAGGCCTTCAAATAATGAAGGAGCGTTGGTATAGAGAAACGTCCACCGTCATCAAAATCCCTATAGCCATTGATTGAAAAATTCACTACGGCAAGAAAAGTATAAGTGTCGACTCCCTGGTCTTCGCAAACCTCGCGCACGGTTTTATCACCGAACCCAAGATTTATACCAAACCTTCCAAGGCTCTGTAATATGTTATAATTGTCGGCGATAAGCGAAATCATCTTGTCGTCGGCCTCATACATCTTGTTATTTTTCATCTTACATAAAGCCGGCAAAGACCGACCCTCCGAAAAGTTCTTGTTCGTTATATTGGATGTTGCAAAATAACAAAAATTTTACGAAACAAGCAATCGCAACATATAGGTATTTTTTACATAACGGCGAAAATCATTGATACCTAAAACTGGTTAGAAAACTTACCCTCCATTTACAGCCGGTAAAACCATCCATAACTAAACATCAGCATCGGCACACTGTACACGCTGCGGGGAACATACAATCCAGCGTTACGCCACATAAAGGAAAACGCCTAAATAGGCCACATAAGCTGGGAAACAAGCCATAAAGGTTATAGAGAACAGAAATATTAACACGATTTAGCTTTTACGCTTTTCCATTTCCTTTACAAATTAAATTTGCGAAATAGAGAATTAAACACGAAAAAAGATGATTTAATCATCTCAGTTTTTGCCCGAGAGAAGGCAAAATGTAAACCATAAATTTACAATAAAGCGGAAACATCCATATAAAAAGCTACATTTCAGAACTTAAAAGACGGCCTTTAGCAATACGATGAACGGTCTTTAGCACAACAAAAGGCCGTCAATTGCAGCAATGCAAACAGTACATTGATTCATAATAAACAGTAAAGCATTGATTGTCAGACACATATAAAAACAATAAATTTTTCCGCCATATAAAAACAAAATGTCGGATTATAACCGCGACACGGTTTTCTAAGGCGTTAACGGCAAAAAACTCCGCTGCCTTATTAACATCATTTCACATCAGCATACGATCATAATTACCGCCACAACGGAAAAGCAAAAAACTGTTTCCATTTTATGCGAAATGGATTGAGATGCATTTTTTAGGCGTTAACAAAGAGCAATGCGGTTTTTCCACAAAAAGAGTTCTGTAAAAAATCAATACATTTTCTTAACATACAAAATATTAAACACATCCACTTTCATTCACAACACGGCTAATCAAAATCTTTTATGTAAAAAACAACTAAAATCCTCCCAACATGTAATAAAAACTATACAGCGCCGTTACAATAATAAACAACATAAAAAATAAGAAGCCTATGAAGTATTTTACATCGGAAGACAAAAAACCGTCAAGCAAGACTTTGAATTTTATCAGGCAGATAGCTTACACATACAGAGTCATCAACTTTAATGGGAAAAACGAAGTTTACTGTCTGAACTGAGCAACAATCAAAGAAAAATATGGCAACACTTGTTTCACCATCACTTCTCGCTGCAAATTTTCTTGACTTGCAGCGGGATATTGATATGATTAACCGCAGTGAGGCCGACTGGCTTCACCTTGATGTAATGGACGGCGTTTTCGTACCGAACATATCATTCGGATTTCCTGTAATAGACGCCGTATCAAAAATATGCAAGAAACCTCTTGACGTACATTTCATGATTACCAAACCTGAACGCTACATCGCCCGCACGGCGCGTACAGGCGCAATGATGATGAACGTACACTACGAGGCTTGCACACATCTCAACCGAACTGTACACGAAATACACGAAGCAGGCATGAAGGCGGGCGTGACACTCAACCCATCTACCCCGGTAAGCATGCTTGAAGACATAATCCAAGACGTAGACATGGTGCTGCTCATGAGCGTAAACCCAGGTTTCGGTGGGCAGGCTTTTATCGAAAACACTATAAACAAAGTAAAACGCCTGCGCCGGATGATAGCAGAAGCTGGCTCAAAAGCCGTAATTGAGGTAGACGGAGGCGTACAAGCTGAAACTGCTCCGAGGCTTGTTGCTGCCGGAGTTGATGTTCTTGTAAGCGGCAGCTACATCTTCAAGTCATCCAATCCGGAAGGTGTAATCAAGTCATTGAAAGCTCTTTAAAGTTAAAATAAAGAGTTAAGGGGCGGGAATTAATGAAAAATACCTTTATTAAATATAATGGTATTTTTCATTAATTCCCGCCCCTTAATTCTTTATCAGTCAATAATCCAGCTGCAATGCGATGTTATATTCCTTCGACATTCGGCGTAGATTTAGTATCGCGTACCTCATCCTTCCAAGTGAAGTATTTATGCTAACGCCGGTAAGCTCGGCTATCTCCTTGAACGACAGGTCTTGGTAAAAGCGCATGAATACCACCTCGCGCTGGGTAGGCGGCAACATGTTCATCATCTTCTTGACGTCCGTCATTATCTGATCGTTGACATACTTGTTCTCGACATTCACATCAAGCACATCATTTCCGCTAAGGTTGGACAAGTCATTCTCTTCCGTCGGTTCAACAAGATTGCGTGCGCGTTGTTCCCTATACCAGTCCATTATTACGTTATGGGCAATACGCATAATCCACGCACTGAACTTTCCGCTATCCACATAACGCTTCTGGTGGAGCTTGGTTATAACCTTAACGAAAGTTTCCTGGAACAAGTCGTTGGCCTTATCCTCATCCCTTACGACAAAGAAAATATATGAAAACAACTTATCTTGATTGCGGGTAAGAAGCTCGTCAAAAGCTTTATTATTTCCGTCTATGTATGACAAGGCCAGCTCCTCGTCTGTAAACGAATTAAAATTTTCCATTATTACTTTGTTTTTCTATGAAGTAATGATGTTTCGATAGGCAAAAATGATATTAAAATTAAAAATTATATGTTGCAAAGATAAAAAGTTTTACCCATTATACAAAAAATATTTAATAAAATACGCAACAATCCTTTGCACTTTAACAAATAATGCATAACTTTGCGACCAATAAGGTTCGATTTGCTCGATCAAAAAGGGAACGGAGTGCAAGTCTCCGACTGTCTCGCAGCTGTTAGTTCCTTTATGTCCATCAAGCAATGACACCACTGCCCCACTCCAACGGGGCGGGAAGGTGCTTGACGGCGGAACATAGTCAGAAGACCTGCCTTATTATAATGCCCACTCTCTCGATGTAAGGGACAAGGGCCGTACGGAATTTCACTATCCTGCGCATGATAACACGCGCTAAATGCAAAAGTCTGGGCCGGTAAAAGTATCGGCAAAAGACCTATATACAGGCATTAATAATGCACCAACAGCATAAACGGCCGTTGGCCATACATGTTTTTATTATATAAGTTACCTTAAGAAACAGGCAACACCGTGAGGTGCTGCCTGTTTTGCCGTTATAAAGGAAACTCGTATGCGTCAATTTTCTTTATCCCAAAGATTTTAAGATATTTCTCCTGGAAACCGAAAACAGCTATACGCTTGCCTTTATTTTCTGGATGATCAACAAGATTAAGCTGTTCACGCAATTTCTTCGAGCATGATGTTAGACACACTGAAATAGCCTCGTCCGTGTTGGAAGCGTTGACATTGTCCGACATAAGGATAGCTGTATCATAGCTGAAATCCGGCTCAAACTCGTATCTCACCTTATTTTTAGCTCCTGTAGCCGCACCAACAATATAACCTTCAACCCATACCTGAGTATAAATGGCATTGGTCTTGAACGTCATAACATCAACGACACTGCCTGTTGGAAAATCACCTACGTCATAGTCGTCATCCTCTTGGGAATCACCACTTTCTTCATGTTGCTCTTTCTGTGAATCTTCTTCATAATATTCCGCTTTCTCGCACGCAGTAAAAATCAGAAATAACGACAAAGGAAACAAAATAGACAATAATTTTTTCATGGCTTAGTCGATTAGTATTTATTATTTTCCAAATGTATGAAATTTATGTCAAAGCACAAAACTTAGAAGGACAAACATTACAAAAAAAGAGGTTGACGCAGGATGCTGTCAACCTCTGGCGATTTCGTTAAAAGCTCGAAATCATAAATAAGATGTCGCAAATATAAAGTTTTATGATGAATAATACAAATTTTTAATGTGAAAAATCAAATATTTAACATTTTTATCACTATCTATAACAAATTCGTAACATTATTATATTTTTCGGGACTGAATCTAACAATAGCTATCAGAGTCAAGAATTGATCCAATTTTCCAATATTTTCCGACCACAAGGTGTAAGCACGCTTTCCGGATGGAACTGTAGTCCACGTATATCATATGTCTTATGGCGCATGGCCATTATCAGCCCTTCGTCGCTTTCGGCCGTAACTTCAAGACAATCGGGAAGCGTGTCCTTATCTACGACCCAGCTATGATAACGGCCCATCTCCAACCGCTCCGGACATCCGGAAAATATTGGGTCAATACCGAATTGTGTCCCGACGGTAGCCACTCCATGAAAAACATTCCTGAGATTAACCAGACCGGCACCGAAAACCTGGCCTATTGCCTGATGGCCAAGGCAGACACCGAGTATAGGTTTGGTGCCTTTATAGCATTCTATAACGTCAAGCAATAACCCTGCCTCACTTGGAATCCCGGGGCCAGGGCTAAGCACTATCTTATCAAAACATTCAAGGCGGGACAGTTCAAAACTGTCGTTCCTGAACACACTTACCTCCGCACCAATGTCCTTAAACATATGTACAAGGTTGTAAGTGAAGCTATCATAGTTGTCTATTACCGCTAAAGTCATCATATATAATTACTGTTTATTGTCTGTTAGCAGACAGATTACTGTACAATTTGCTACTATTAAATCACGGACTATATCCTTTCTGCCATCTCGACAGCCTTACGGAGAGCTCCGAGCTTGTTGTTTACCTCCTGCAACTCACGCTCTTCATCGCTGCATGCAACAATGCCTCCACCGGCCTGCATCCATAATTCACCGTTACGGCTGACAAAAGTGCGGATGGTTATCGCCTGGTTCAGGTTTCCGTTCAGTCCAATAAGGCCTATACACCCACCATAAGCGCCACGACAATGCGGCTCGAGCTCACTGATTATCTGCATGGCCCTTACTTTCGGAGCTCCGCTCAACGTTCCGGCGGGGAATGTATCTATAAACGCCTTTACGGGGTCGACGCCATCATCAAGAAGTCCGCTAACACGGCTTACAAGATGAATCACGTGGCTGTAATACTGCAAGTCCTTGTATAATTCAACACGCACGTTATGGCAATTACGGCTAAGGTCATTACGGGCAAGGTCAACCAACATTACGTGTTCGGCATTCTCCTTAGGGTCGTTACGCAAAGTCTCAGCATTAATGCGGTCCTTTTCGGCGTCACCAGTCCTCTTCGTCGTACCGGCAATCGGGTCGATGTAAGCACGCCCGTTTTCTATCCTGCAATGCGTCTCCGGGCTGCTGCCAAGCAGACGGAAGCCCCCGAAGTCAAAATAGAACAAATACGGCGACGGATTTATACTGCGCAACGCACGGTATAAAGCGAAGTCATCGCCTTCATACTTCTGGACGAAACGGCGCGACAACACGACCTGGAATACATCCCCGCGCATACAATGGGCTATTCCACGGCGTATGTTCGCCTTATGCTCTTCATCCGTAAGAGGCGACGTTACATCGCCGATACGACTGAAAGGATATACGTTTATATTGCCTTTGCTCAGCCTGAGCATGAGTCGGTTCACACGTTCTGTAACGTCTTCGCCGTCAGCTGCCAGGGTAACAACCGTCATCTTGTTGTCAAAATGCTCGAATTCTATAACGTCCCTGAACAGCATGTAACAAATGTCCGGAGCATCATTCCTGTCAGCACCTTCATCCTTTACCGCTATGTCTTCAAAATACCTTACAGCGTTAAAAGACGTATAGCCATACAGTCCGCAACAACCACTACTGTCGCCCTCGATGTCAAACCTGCCCAAAAAGTCGTTTATAGCCATGCCGCAGGTATAGTCGCCGCTTATATCGGCTGTCGACATCGTGCCGTCCGGATACAAAAACTCCACCTTGCCACGTCTTACTGAAACACTGCCTATCGGATTTACACATACGAAAGAGCGACTGTTGGCCTTGTCGTGATAATCCGAGCACTCAAGCAAAACACTCTGCGGGCTCGTGTCACGCAAACGCATATAAACACTTACGGGAGTACATAAATCGGCAAGTGCCGTCGTTCTATTTACAGAATACCTGAACTTGTTTGTCGTCATAAAGCTTGTTATTATCAGGAATACTTGATTTTAATTTATTATCGCAGGCCATACTGACTGATGACAAAACCAGGCGCCTTATAAAAGGCCATGTCTTACACTGTAAAAGGTGGTCTTTTGAAGCGCAAAAGGCGGTCTTTCATAAGCCCAAAGGCCATGTATTGGAAACACGTCGGCTTTCAGCTCAACATCCGTTTGCAAGTGGCATATATTCAATAATACTCCTGACTATTGATAAAAGGATGTTATCCATTTACCGAAAACGGTTGTTACACTGTAACGCCAACAATTATCCATTCATCGTTCACTATATATCATCACCGTACTTGAGATAAGTTTCAATGTCCTTGTCGCCGCGTCCGCTAACCGTAAGCACAACTACATCGTCGGCGTTAAACTTCACCTTGCTTAACGCTGCTACCGCATGGGCGCTCTCTATGGCAGGAATTATGCCTTCGAGCCGTGTCAGCTCATAACCGGCACGTATCGCCTCGTCGTCATTTATTGCGAAAACCTTGCTGCGTCCTTTCGTCACCATATTACAGTGCATCGGCCCGACACCAGGATAATCAAGGCCGGCAGAAATAGAATAAGCCTCCTCTATCTGGCCATCCTCATCCTGCATGACAAGCATACGCGAACCATGCAATATGCCTACCGAACCACAATGGAGCGTAGCGGCCGTACGCCCGCTGTCTATTCCGCTACCGCCAGCCTCGGCCAGAATTATGCGCACATGTTCATTATCGGCATAATGATAAATCGTTCCTGCCGCGTTAGACCCTCCGCCAATGCATGCTATAAGGCAGTCAGGGTAATCACGCCCGGTCTTTTCACGCAATTGCCATTTCAATTCTTCAGAAATTATACTCTGCATCCGGGCCACAAGATCCGGATATGGGTGCGGCCCCATAGTAGAACCAACTACATAAAACGTATCAAACGGATGGCAACACCAGTATCTTATCGCCTCCGAACAAGCGTCACTGAGCGTCATATTGCCCGTTGTTACAGGACAGACCTCAGCTCCAAGCATTCTCATCCGCTCGACATTCGTATGCTGACGCTCTATATCCGTCTTGCCCATGAACACCTTGCAATCCATACCAAGCAGCGCGCAAGCCGTAGCCGTAGCCACTCCATGCTGGCCTGCGCCGGTCTCGGCTATAATATGCGTCTTACCCATTCTACGCGCCAAAAGCGCCTGGCCTATAGCGTTATTGATTTTATGGGCACCGGTATGGTTGAGGTCTTCACGCTTCAAATAGAGCCTGCAACCGTATTTCTCGCTCATACGCTTTGCATAATACAGAGGCGACGGACGCCCAACATAATCCTTCAAAAGGCTATGGTATTCACGCTTGAAGTCATCGCTCTCCATAATAGGCAGGTAAGCGTCCTGCAAATCATGCACGCATTTATGGAGAATCTCGGGAATATAAGCCCCGCCGAATTCTCCGTAAAAGCCTTTATCGTCAACAAAATAAGTCATATCAATTATAATTTTAAGGGTTTATGTAAACATCCCGAAACTAAAGTATCGGTAATAAAACAATAAAAACGCTATTCACTCCGGCTCAAGTCATTCACCACTGAACTTTATACTTTTCCTGTAACCTATACCCGTAAGCACGCATACCAGTTCGTTCCTGCCGTTACGCACCTTAACTTCACAATAAGGAATCTTTCTGTGGTTGAAAGTTTCAGTAGCCTCCGCGGTAAGCACATCTCCCTCAACCGCACTGTGAAGGAAAGAGATCGTACTCTCTATGCTGAATGTAAGATTACCGTGACTGTTCATAACAGCAGCAAGCGCAATGTCGGCAAGGGTAAACAGCGCCCCACCCTGGCATACTCCACCTGCATTAAGATGTTCTTTCGTCACCGTCATCACCGCTGTTGCACGGCCGTCGCCTATAAATGTCAATTTCGCTCCGGCGTTATTTGCAAAGCGGTCGTTTGTATTTAAAACGTCTATCAAGGTCATAATCATTCACTTAAGTTAGCCATTAACCTGTCAAGAGCCTTACCGGCTTCTTTCTCTTCATTCAGCAAAGTCACAAACTTGCTGCCTATGATTGTGCCGGCGGCATATCGCCTTGCGCTTTCAAGAGTCTGCTTATTGGATATTCCGAAACCTATCATACGCGGATTGCGCAGGTTCATGCCGTCAATGCGGCGGAAATAGTCAATCCTGGACTCGTCAAACTTACTTTGCGCACCGGTGACACTTGCCGAAGAAACCATATATATAAAACCGTCGGTATGATTATCGATCAGCCTTATGCGCTCATCGCTTGTCTCAGGCGTGATCATCATGATGACACGAATGTCATACCGGTCAGCCATTGGCTTGATAGTAGAAAGATAATCATCAAAAGGAAGATCGGGAATGATTACGCCAGACAGTCCACACGCCGTACATCTATCGAAAAACCGCTCGTAACCATAATGCATTATGACGTTGAGATAGCCCATAAGAACAAGAGGCATGCTGATTTCATCCTTTATCTCCTCAAGTTGGCCGAACAGTTTTTCCAGTGTCATGCCGTTTCTTAAGGCAGCAGTTCCGGCAGACTGGATTACAGGTCCGTCGGCAAGTGGATCGCTGAACGGAATGCCTACCTCAACAATATCCACACCACGCTGGTCCAGAACTCTTAACACATCGGCCGTACATTCAAGCGTAGGACAACCCGCACAAAAATAAAGCGAGAAAAGCTTGCGTCCCTTTGCTTCGGTAAATAACGAATTTATTTTGTTCATATCCTTATTGTTGTTTATTCCGTAAAACACGCATTTCATTGATAAAGCGACTTAACATCCCGATATTTTTTATTCCGGGTGATGTCTCGAAACGACTGTTAAGGTCTATTCCTGCAAGCCTTGGATGGCTGAACCGCAATAAATCCTTGACATCGTCATGGCCTATACCTCCACTAAGGATAAACGGCAAATTGCCATCATATGCCTCAAGTACGCTCCAGTCAAAATGTATCCCGTTGCCTCCGACGGCCTTCCCTCTCGTGTCGAACAACAACATGTCAGCCGAGTCACAATAATCCATGCCGGCCTTAACATCGTCACAGCTTGTGATGCACAACGCCTTGATTATCGTTATATCACGTCCACAGACTGAACTAACGGCCGAACGGAGACTGTCAAGCATACCTACATCCTCATGACCATGCAACTGCACACCGTCAAGTCTGAACCTCGCTACGGCTGTAACGATTTCATCAACGGCCGAATCGACAAATACCCCTATTTTAAGAGGCTTAACATCACTGCTGGTTGCTTGGTCAAAAGCCTTGCAGATTATGTCCATTTGCTCGGGAGATACATAGCGCGGACTGTCTTTGTAGAAGATAAATCCAATCATGTCAACACCCAACGACATTACATCAAGCACATTTCCGGGGTCTGTCAAACCACAAACTTTTATATTCAAACCACGTTCTGAAGACTTGTATGACAGCTTTTCGAGTTCATGGACAAAACGTCCCAACTCACGCCCAGGGTTTTCAGCCTTCATAAAACACTCTCCTATCAAGAAGCCGTTGAATCCTACCTGCCTTAAAGAGAGTATGGTGTCAGGACTGGAAATGCCGCTCTCACTAACCTTGCACATATCGGAAGGAAGCATGGAGGCCAGCTTGAACGAATTTTCCACATCTGTAACAAAAGTCCCTAAGTTGCGATTGTTCACCCCACATACATCCGGCATTAAGTCCACATAATCAAGCTCGTGCTCATCATGAAGCTCAAGAAGAACCTCCATACCAAGTTCGTGGGCAACGGATAGAAGACTGCCACACTCTTTCCTACCTAAAACAGAGGCTATAAGCAATACTGCCGAAGCTCCGCACAGACGAGCCTGGAACAGCTGGTATTCATCTACGACAAAATTCTTGTAAAGCACAGGCAGGGTAACTCCTGAGCCGCGAGCCTCGGTAATAAAACTATCGTCACCACCGAAAAACTTTCCGTCAGTAAGAATACTTACAGCCGAAGCCCCGTTACGTTGGTATTCCAAAGGTATATCGCAGGCAAGTCCCTCCTCCTTAATCCATCCTTTTGACGGTGAACGGCGCTTGAACTCGGCTATAATTCCTGTATCCGACTGCATCAAGGCCGTTTTAAGCGACGGAACTTCACCGTCTAAGATACGTTCAACGTCGGCATACAAGAGACGCTGAGGACGTAAAGCCTTCATGCGGTCAACCTCTATCCGCTTGTATTCCACTATTTCGTTCAGAATATCTTTCATCTCCACGTAATTTAAATTATCTACAACAAGTCAGGAATTAAGCTCTACAAACTTCCTGAACACCGCCAATGCACGCCCGCTTTCAAGAGATTCACGCGCCAATGCGAGAGCTTCGTCTATAGTCTTTGACTGGTCAACGACCTGGATTCCGAACGCAGCGTTAGCCAATACCACATTTTTACGGTCAGGCAAAGCCCTGTTCTCAAGCACGCTGTCGAATATATCCTTTGCCTCATCGACAGTATCTCCTCCCTGAAGGTTTACCGGATCGGCAATACTAAGGCCCAAATCTACTGGATGGAATATCCTTTCATAACGGTTTGTCGTAACCTTGAAATCCCCCGTGAGCGATATTTCGTCGTAACCGTCAAGACTGTTCACTATGCCGAAATCTATGCCGAGCCGGCGGTAAACATTGCTGTAAAGACGCATTTGGTTAAGGTCTGCCACTCCGAGCAACTGACACTGAGGCTGCGAGGGATTCACTATCGGGCCAAGAAGATTGAAACATGTAGGAAATTGGAGCGCCTTGCGGATAGGCCCAACAAACTTCATCGCACGGGCAAAAAGCTGTGCGTGCAGATACACAATGCCACATTCGTTGATTGACCGGTTAAGCCTGTCCATGTCATCGGTGAACTTCACCCCGTGCGCCTCTATCACGTTAGAAGCGCCACTGGTTGACGTTGCCGCGTAATTACCGTGCTTGGCCACCTTATATCCTGCCCCGGCTATAACGAAACAGGCACATGTAGATATGTTAAACGTATTTTTCTGGTCTCCACCAGTACCTACAACATCAATATAGCGGTCGCAGTCCAACCTGGCAGGTACCCCCGTTTCCAATATACCGTCACGGAATCCGAGCAACTCGTCGACAGTTACGCCACGCATTTGCAGGCCTGTAAGCAAAGCCGTTATTTGCTCAACAGCATATTCACTCCGGGTTATTCCGACAAGAACGTCCCTCGTCTCTTCACGGGAAAGAGTCTCGTGATTCAACATTTTCTGTAATATTTCTCTTACTTCCATCGTTTCTCTGTTTTTTTAATAATACTAACGGCATATCGCCTTAACATCTCCAATCACCGGGCCATATACAAAAAATCAAGCGGGCCTGTCGTAAGAACGACAAGCCCGCTTATCTCTATAAAGTTTTTATACACGGCTCCGTAACTCACGACTTTGTCAATCTTGAGCAACGCCACCACCATGCAAAAAACAAATTCTTCATAATCATATTATTTTATATTGCGATTGCAAATATAAGCATTTTCTTACAAACAACAAATTTTTAGCGAATAAATTTATCGATTTGCAAAAATTTCATTCAAAATAGCTTCATTTTTCTTTTATATTAATGTATATACGCGTATGACTCCGGTCCATGTCATGCCTTGTTTCGCTTCATCCAACCAGCCGCATAACGTTTACCGTTCATGCAACAGCAAGCGCAAGAAACAACCTACGTAAAAAGACAAAACTGCAATAGGCCACCTTTCACAACCAAAAAGGCCGTCTTTTAAACGACAAAAGGCCGTCTTTCGCAAAACAAAAGACGGCCTTTTATAAAACACACAAATATTACCGGACTTATAACAGTCCCTAATGTGACGAGCCGGAACAAACCTCAGCAGAAGGCACAGGCACGGCAAGACTCAATAAATCCTGAATTGTCCAGAGACATGGAGCATTGACAGCATATACACCATACCGCTGTAATAACGCAGATAACCTGTAGGAGGTTCAACGTTCCAAAGCCTTTCTATGTATTCTTTCGCCAGACCCTTATCGTCAAGGCAAATCGCACCTACGGCATTCGCACCGGCCATGCCTTCAGAATAAAGCCCGGTAGGCTCCGTTCCGTCAAGATTAAACTGGCCATGGGTGAAATTATCTTCCTTGAAGAATCTCAGCAGGCGGGTCATCATATCCTTCTGGCGCACTTTATCCTTGCCGAACCAATAATAGTCCATGCCTATATTCATGGCACATCTTATGGCATCATACTGATAACGGCGTGCGTCATAATCTTTCTTCCATCCCGGCTGGAACGGCTTTCCTTCAAAAGTGGAATAATCAGGAAACAGGCCCGTTACAGGATGTGACGCAGCGGCAAGCAGATTGCGGGCAGCTTCCGGAGTCTGTGACCAAAAATCCTTATCCGTATCAGACCATCTTGCCCATAGTTCGAAAAACGCAGGAAGGTTATATGACGGGTCTGTATGCAGCCATGAACCATCATCGGACGGAACGAAACTTATAAGCTTAGCAGCGGTATTGAACATGTTAAACACGCCCTGCGAACCGTCTTTCGACATAACATCCTTCAATATCGTCCTTGCCTCTTGGGCATAATTAAATGCTCCGCCGTCACCCCAACGATGCGAAGCAAAATACAAGGACATAATGAAATATACCTCACCGTCAGTAGCACAACTCGGTTCGTCGCCTATCTTACTGCCGTCAGGATTGCACTGCCATGCGAAATATCCTTTCCAACGGCCTGAAGTATATAGCATATGCGTCTTTGCCCACCGCCATATTTTATCAAACTCGTCTCTTTTGTCTAATTGCACACATATCATCATCCCGTACGACATACCTTCAGTCCTTACGTCTCGATTGCCGGTATCGTATATGTACGCTGTACTGTCACTGTCCTCAAAATACAGTTTTGTACCGTCATTCACGAAAAAATGGTTCCACACATACTCAAGCCTGTCATCGGTTTCCTTTTGTGACACACCGAGATATTCGTTAAACAGATTCCGGTATTTGCCGGTATAGAACGCGCCGTCGCCCTGTGAACTATTACCGTAATCCACAGCTTCATCCCTGATGTTTCCGGCGCCGCCGCACATGCCAGTACCGCATGGCAACATGCAGCATAATGTAAGTAAAATGGCTAAAAGATTCATATCAGTTAATTGCTTGTTTTTACATGGATTATAAGCTTGTACGCCACGCCGCTACACGAATCGTGTGACATGCGTCCGGCAGCAAAGTTAATGTTTTTATCCATGACACATACAGCGAGTTGCAGCTTTTATGGCGTCATGTAACAAATTGACATGAATTTAAGACAAAAGCATGTTTTCACGCATGCTTATATAAATAAAATACAAGCACGGCCGATATAAAAAAATATCACGACCGTGCTTGTTATGACATATCATACCATATGCCTACCGTTGCCACCAACGTTTTTTCTTAGGCGGTTCTTCGTATGATGCCCCACCGAATCTTTCAGCCATAATATCATAATAAGTTTTATTTTCCTTAATCATGCGGTAAATTGTCCCCCAGTCAGGCAAACCACCGATATTGCGGTCATCTATGAACATATCAACCTTCAATTTACGTGAGAAATGATTGTTATTTTCAATTCCACGCTCCTCGGGATAGTCACGGTTGACGGCATAGAACTCAACCCCTCGCTCCTTACACCAGTTTACTGCATCGTCAAGTAACTTGCCTTCACGTACAGACCAAAGTATAAGCTTGTGCCTGTCGGCAATCAACATCTTGAGTGTTTGTGTGGCGAAAGGTATTTCTTTGCCAATTTCCGGATACATGTGTTCCACGATTGTCCCGTCAAAGTCTACTGCTATCGTCATGATTTTAATTAAAATGATGTATTGATGATTGAATAATACCTGAATACCTACGACTTAATCTTACAACAACTAAAGCCCGTAAAGAGCCAGTAGATACCTACATAACACTTTACGGGCTGTCGTTACGATATTATCTCTTTACCGAATTGTCGTTTTCATTTCCGTAATGGCTCTTTGAATAGTCACCATAACTGCCGTAAGTTCCATAAGAACTGCCCTTGCCATAATGTCCGTAACGGCCGTACTTACCGTATTTACCATATCCGTAATAGTAACCGTACTTCTTCTCCGACAAGTCAATACCGTTGATTGCCACACACATGTTTGGCAATTTTTTCTCCTCCGCAAGGTTATTGATAAGGTTGAAGCTTGCCTTCGGCGTGTAATCGGCACGGCACATGTATATACTTATATCCACGTGTTTGGCTATTTGCAAAGTATCAGTAACCAGTCCGACAGGCGCAGTGTCGACAAGCACATAATCATAGTGCTGTTTTATCTGGTTAAGAACTTGCTCCAATGCAGGACGTGATACAAGTTCGGCAGGATTGGGAGGTACAGGACCAGCCATAAGCAGGTCAAGATTATTATTAATCTCTGAAGGCAATATCTGCCCCTTTATATCATTCCATTGAGGATCGTCCATGGTCAAGAGATTTGTAATACCGGTTACATAATTATTGATTTTGAACAACTCTGCAAGTCTCGGCTTACGGATGTCAAGACCAATAAGTATTACTTTCTTACCCAAAAGAGCGAAACTTACAGCCAAATTAGCAGCCGTAAACGTCTTGCCTTCACCCGATGTAGACGACGTAAACAATATTACATTCTGCCCAGGCTTAAGCATGAACTGGATATTCGTACGCATCGAACGGAATATCTCCTCCATTTGGTTATTCTGGTTTTCATGAACGACTATATCCGCTCTTGTCTTCGCAGTGTCACTTGCGACCACAATATCTGCAATAATAGGAAGTTTCGTCAAATTTGCAACATCGTCATGACCCTCAATTCTATAACGGAAGAAATTAATCAAGTATAGAACGCCAGAAGGAATAGCTATGCCAAATACAAGCGACATCAGCAATATGATACTGCCTTTGGGACTTATCTTCTTGTCAAACTGCGGCTTTTCAATAAGCTTACCCTTATCTGCCGTTGCGGCAAGCGAAATGGAATTCTCCTCACGCTTTTGCAGGAGCATCAAGTAAAGACCAGACCTTACTTCCTGCTGCCTGCCGATTTGGGTGAGGATTCGCTCCTGCTCAGGAGCCTTGGTCACCTCGTCGCTATACATGCCAAGTTGCTCTTTAATTGCGTCACGTTGTATAATCAAACCTTTACGAGCCTGCTGCAGAGCCTGTTGAATGCTTGTCTGCATGTCATCAAGTTGTGAAGTAAGCTCGATAACGACAGGGCTGCTTTCTGAAGCGGTACGCAATAAACGATTACGCTCAAGCGCTATTTTGTTATATTCGTTGATAAGTGATGTAGAAGCCTCATCTTGCAGACCAATGTTCGACGGCAACACCTGATGTTTATTGCCAGGGCGGTTGGCAAAGTTAATAAGACTTCCGATAAGCGATATCTGTGTATTCGCCTCATTGAGTTTTTGCTCGTATGTAGACGTATTGGTTGATGTAGTCATTGCATCGAGCTGCAGTTCCATAAGACGGTTACTCTTCTTATAACTTTCAAGTTCTCCGTCCGTTGAGCTCAATTCTGCATCAATCTTAGCCAAACGGTCATTTATAAACTCTTCCGTCCTAATGGCCACTTCGTTTTTATCCTCATTAGCCTGTCTGTTATAACAAACTACAAGCTGTTTAAGGTAATCAATGCTTCTCGCTATGTTTTGGTCCTGGAACTGGAGACTGAAAACAGAAGACGTTTTCGATGTTTGCTCAACGGACAGACGTTCTATATAGCTATGCACAGTCTTTTGAGGAGACAATAAGTTTGCATAAAGAGTCTCTCCGTCTTCAAGAGTATATTTTCCGTTCTTCGTTAAAGTAAGAGTTCCGACCTGCGTCCTTACGACAGCAGGCAGTCCAGTTATTGTCTTCTCCAATTCGTAAGGACCAGTAATAGTAACTTCGTCCTCAGCGATGAAATACTCACCCTTTATCTTATAAGTATTACCTTCACGGGTTATTTTAAGTTCAAGTGGAGCATTAAGATTCTCAAGATGAGCGAAGTCCATATCAACATTTATGGGCTGATCTTTATATACAAGCTTTTTCTTTATACTGCCTTTGAGATAATAGTTTACATACAATTTAAGGTCACGTATGGCTTGCTCAGCAACAGTTGTCGAAGATAATATTTCCTGTTCGTTCTCAACACCATAATTACTACTGATTATCCCCAAGTTTGACATACTTTCAAGCGCCTGCAAAGCCCCTCCGGTATTTCTCTTGTCATCACTACCATCCTTTATGAGAAGTTTTGCAGAGGTATTGTAAGTAGGCGTTGTATAACGCAAATACAAAAATCCTATGCCGATACAGATAAATACCGACAGGACAAACCATTTCCAGTTGAGGACAAACGCTGTGTAAATGGTTTGGAAATTGAATGAAGATTGTTCCTCTTGCGTTTCTTGAACCCGCTGTTCGTTGTTAAACTCGTTCATCTGTTCCGTGTTTAGTCTTGATTAATGTTGTTTGGCAAAAATATAAAATTATTGACAATCTATTAAACTCATTAAATACTTTCCATAATCGTTTTTTGACATCGGCATAGCAACTGACTTAAGCTTCTCCGCATCAATCCATCCCTGCTTGAATGCAATTTCCTCAAGACATGCGATTTTTAATCCCTGACGTTTTTCTATAACTTCAATGAAAGTAGAGGCTTCGCTCAGACTGTCATGGGTACCGGTATCCAACCACGCGAAACCACGTTGAAGTGTCTGGACTTTTAATATATTCCTGTTCAGATATTCTTGATTGACAGATGTTATCTCAAGCTCACCGCGCGCACTCGGCTTTATACCTTTTGCAATCTCCACTACGCTGTTAGGGTAAAAGTACAATCCCACCACAGCATAATTGCTCTTCGGGCAAGTGGGCTTTTCCTCTATACTAAGGCAGTTTCCGTTCTCGTCAAATTCAGCGACTCCGTAACGTTCTGGATCATTGACATAATATCCAAATACAGTAGCTTCACCTTTAGTTTCCACCGCCTTGACACAATTTTTTAAAATGGCAGAGAAACCAGCTCCGTGGAAAATATTATCCCCGAGGACAAGACACACACTATCATTCCCAATGAAAGACTCACCAATAATAAAAGCTTGGGCAAGCCCGTCAGGAGAAGGTTGTTCAGCGTATTCAAAACGGACTCCAATATCTGACCCATCACCTAACAGACGCTTGAAACCTGGAAGGTCATAAGGTGTTGAAATAATAAGGATTTCTTTTATTCCGGCAAGCATCAATACTGATATCGGATAATATATCATTGGCTTGTCGAAAATCGGTATCAATTGTTTGCTGATACCTTTTGTGATTGGGTAAAGCCTGGTTCCTGAGCCTCCGGCCAGCACGATTCCTTTCATTTTTACGGATTTATAAAATAAAAAACGGCCGCATGACTCGCATGGGCTTACAGTTATTTTTGTTCTTGTGTATTATTTATTTAAAGACAATTACATGCTTAGCATATTATTGTGCAAAGGTATAATAAAAATTGATAATAATCAAATTTTATTTTGATTTTTGGTGTATTTGATGTAATTTTGCATTCACATTTTTCATGCCGGTCTCTATTCCGGTTTATTAATTATATAATTTGAATATGGGATTTTTAAGTAAATTATTCAAGAAAGACAATAACAATGAGCACAAAACAGGTGGTATGGAAGACTATATGACACTTGTTCGTGTGTATTTACAAGCTGCGATTGCAGAAAATGCAGGCATAACAAATCTTGCGGTCTTACCTGACTTACGAATGTTTAAGACAACATTACACGTTCCGACTGTAAACAACAAGCTGGGAGTTGGCGAAAAAAAGCATTGCAAGAAAATGCTCCAAGACTTGTACAAGACCAATGACGATTTCTTCAAAGAGCTTGATTCCAGTATCCGACGCAATTGCCGGAAGATGCAAGATGTGCAGACTTATCTGATACAATTCCAGAACTTCACCCAAGATGTCATGATGCTAATGGGAAACTTGATGAAATTCAAGCTTCGAGTACCTTCCTTCATGAAAAAAGCAATATATACAATGACGGAAAAAACCGTTTCCGACATTTTTAATAAAAACGATTATAAAGACGCAGGTGTAATGAAGACGATTGTCGGAATACGCACATATAACAAGCGTTTGGGATTCAGCCAAAAATGGATCACTGATTTCGTATTCCAGGTTGTCATGCTTGCGAAAAAAGAACCAAGGCCAAAATCCGACGACACAGAAAAGAAATAATTGTCTCAAAGAAGACAAAAATATTAATCAGGCAGTCATAACTGCCTAAAAACTTGTTTTTTTACAAAATTCATTGAATTAATTTTGCAATGTAATAAAAAAGGTCTAAATTTGTAGACAAAATCCTTATAATGACTGACAATGACAAAATCCTGACACACTTTACCACACGTGTAAGGCAAATGATTCTCCAATACAATGAATTGAAGAATGAAAACGAAGAGCTTTATGCGATGGTTGACGCACGTGAAGAGGAAATAAAACGCCTTAAGGCAAGTCTGGAGCAGTCAAAAAAGGACTATGAATGCCTCAAGACGGCCAAAATGTTGGAAATTAGTGACGGAGACATAGACTCGGCAAAACGAAGACTGTCTGGCCTGATCAGAGAGGTAAACAAATGTATCACGCTGCTGAGCGGAAAATGAACAAGTGGCGATGGCTGGAGAGAAAAAAAAAATACATATAAGATTGCACGTTTACGATACGGACATTGAGGTTGATATCATGCCCGAGAATGAACCTTATTGCAGAAGAGCGGCAAAGCTTATAACAGACGAAGTAAATTCGTTATCTGAGCTATATAGGACAAGCAGAAGCGAAAAGGAAATCCTTTTCATGGCGATGCTGGACATTGCCAGCTGCCTTGAACTTGAGAAAGCGCATAACGATACCGAACCTTACAACAATATTCTCACAAAAATCACCTCTGAAATTGAAGGCGCCTTGGGCGTAAACAGCTCTGCCCATGATACTGATAAGTGAGAATATTAACTTCAACTAAATAACAAATGATATTAAATATTGTAGTGGCCGTGGTAGCTCTCGTAATCGGAGGGCTCGCGGGGTATTTTATTTTCAGGTATGTTATTACCGGAAAATACAAGGGAATGATTAGTGCCGCAGAAAAAGAAGCCGATGTCTTAAAAGAAAAAAAGATGTTGGAGGTAAAGGAAAAATTCCTTAACAAAAAATCCGAACTGGAAAAAGAGGTACAAAGCAGAAACCAGAAAATACAACAAAACGAGAACAGGCTGAAACAAAGAGAACTGTCATTGAACCAACGCCAGGAAGAACTCGGACGCAGGAAACAAGACCTTGATCAGCAACAGCAGAGGATTGACAACGAAAAAAAGCTTATCCAGATACGCCAGGACGAACTTGACAAGATGCAGCTGCAAGAACGCGCAAAACTTGAAGAACTATCAGGGCTCAGCGCGGAAGAGGCGAAAAACAGGCTTGTAGAAAGCCTTAAAGATGAAGCCCGTACTGACGCAGCGAGCTACATAAATGAAATAATGGATGAGGCAAAGCTGAACGCAAATGCGCAGGCTAAGAAAATTGTCATACAGACCATACAACGCGTTGCCACGGAAACCGCTATCGAAAATTCTGTAAGCGTATTCCATATTGACAACGATGAGGTTAAGGGACGTATTATCGGACGCGAAGGACGCAACATACGTGCACTTGAAGCCGCTACTGGTGTAGAAATCGTAGTTGACGATACACCTGAAGCTATTGTAATTTCGGCATTCGACCCTATCAGACGAGAGGTGTGCCGCCTCGCATTACACCAACTCGTCGCTGACGGACGCATCCATCCGGCACGTATTGAAGAAGTTGTAGCAAAAGTAAAAAAACAACTTGACAATGAAATCATCGAGACAGGAAAACGTACCGCTATAGATCTTGGAATACACGGATTGCACCCAGAACTTATCCGCATTATCGGAAAGATGAAATACCGCTCAAGTTATGGCCAGAATCTTTTGCAACACGCACGTGAAACAGCCAACTTATGTGCGGTAATGGCTTCGGAACTCGGTTTGAATCCGAAGAAGGCAAAGCGTGCCGGATTACTTCACGATATAGGAAAGGTTCCGGATGAGGAGAGCGAATTGCCACACGCACTATACGGAGCCAAGATTGCAGAGAAATATAAGGAGAAGCCAGACATTGTAAACGCTATCGGAGCTCACCACGACGAAATGGAGATGAATACTCTACTTGCTCCGATTGTACAAGTTTGCGACGCTATTAGCGGTGCACGTCCAGGCGCACGCCGCGAAATAGTCGAGGCCTATATCAAGCGTCTGAATGACCTTGAAGCCATAGCAATGAGTTATCCTGGCGTGACAAAAACTTATGCCATCCAAGCCGGACGTGAACTTCGAGTAATAGTCGGAGCTGACAAGATGGACGACAAGGAAACAGAAAAACTTTCGGGAGAAATCGCGACAAAGATACAGAACGAAATGACTTATCCCGGACAAGTAAAAATTACTGTTATACGTGAAACCCGTAGCGTGGCATACGCAAAATAATCAAACTTATTATTGATAAAAAAGAAACGTGTACATGTCAATCTCGAGGCATGTACACGTTTCTTTTTTATGATTTGTCTGACAATAAATAATTCATTGAAGGATATTTGGTAACATTTTAAAAGGCCGCCTTTTGTCACTCAAAAGGCGGCATATTGCAAGTTAAAAGGCGGTCTTTTACTATCTGATTGACCATCAATTACACAACCATTTAATTTTTCATATCATGTCGCCATCAGTCATTTTGCCAGCAGCAGACTGACATTGTTCCTTTCTGCTACATTATTAATTCGGAAATTACACTATTAAGCCCTCTCATCAAAATGCCAATTTCAGAGTTTTTTGCCACGTATCAGTGACAATACGGACAAAGAACACGCCATCTGAAGGCAGACGCATACGTATTTCTTTACCGTAGCCTTTCTCCGACCCCAACATCTTACCGTCTATCCCATATATGTCAATTCTGCTAATATCTGTATCAGTTGACACAAATAGTATTCCGTCGTGCAATTCATATTTCAAGCCGAGTATCTCGTTTTGGATAATGGACGTATTCTGCTCTAAATATTTCAAGCCGGCAAACGCGTCAAGTTTGCCATGGCCAAAGACGCCGTTCGCCACTTCACCCGTAAAAGTATCATGAGAAGAAGTGCTCTCAATAATTCTACGTATATCCTCTAACGACAAATCAGAATTTGCCTCAAGCCACAAGGCCAGAGTACCGGTAACAACAGGCGTTGCCATCGACGTACCGCTGGCAACACCCCAAGAATACGTCCGCCCGGTATAATCATCCACGACACTTGCTACCTTATCTTCCGGACTTACATAAAAACTATTTGCATAAGAATTGAATGACGACACGACAGCCGCGCCGGGAGCTACGACGTCAGGCTTTATCCTATTGTCGTAAGTAGGGCCTTTGCCTGACAAAGGATATATATCTTCAAACGTCCAGTCTTTATCATGAATGGAACCGGACAAATCATTGTATGTATTTTTAGATACATAAGCTCCCACGGCTATCGAATTAAATCCCGTAGCTGTAGCTGCAATAGAACTCTCATTCGTCCCAGCAGAATATCCATTCTTCCCTAAAGATACAAATTCACCATAATCGCTGTTTATCATGTAACGGCCACTTTCTGACGACAAAGCGACCTCCCATATCTCTGTTTCGGGCAAATCGTAAGTCATAGTAACCCGAAAACATGGATTACCGTTAGAAGGATTTTCTGACACAGAAACGCTCAAATGACCGTTATCGCTTGCCTGCGAACCAAAGTCCTTAAAGCTTAACGTCTGCCGTTCATCACTGGTAAACGTCTTAGTAAACAGCTCTTCCCCTGTATCTTTGTTCTTGAGAGACAACACCAATTCGTAATCAGCCCCACGTTCACCTTGTATAAACAGATTGTCACGATTATAGGTTGGCGGTATCCAAAAACTTTTCACTCCAGTACAATCTGCTCCAAACAAACCGGATAATGTTGAATTACGGTCGCCTTCATTACCTGCGGCAATAGAGATGACCTTACCAGTTTGCCCTTCCATTAAATTATCTATCAGCACGGAAAACGCATCTGTACCGTCTTTATACCCCAAAACAGTACCTATACTAAGATTTATGGAAATAGGTTTACCGGCTTTCTCCGCATATTCAAGCAGATAATCAATTCCGTCTATTATCCCTTGCTCGGTCTTGTTGGTCGATACAAGCACAATATCAGCTTCCGGAGCAACACCAAGATATGGCCCGTCATAACTTCCGGTAGCAATACCTGCCACATGAGTGCCATGCGTGTCACCCGTTAGTTCCATGTCGCGGCCAGCCGAAACAATTTCAGCCGTACTTCGATACTCCTTCCCGTAACCATAATCACTGTCCGTTACGAGGAAATTATTTTGGTCCCATACAGCCTGTACTCTACAATTACCGTCTTTGTCACGGAAATTAGGATGATTGAAATCAAATCCGGCGTCAATTATTCCGACCAGCACTCCCTTACCCGTATATGGCATTGTAAGCGAAGTACCAGCATGAGCCTCGTCCACATGCGTGAGCCGTCGTGCTGCATCCATCATCATGTGTACTTCCTGTCCTGCATCAACAGCCTCTACTCCATCGTCATCCGCAAGCGCCGCCAGCATTGACATAGGCACAACGGCTGTATAAAGATTGCCGGTTCCCACATTAAACTTGACACCATATATCCGCCCAATACGCTCAATGTCCTCACCATCAGCCAAACGGATAAATACATTAACCGTTTGCTCTGGCGACAAGGTTCGAGTAACAACAGCCTTTTCCATTAAATTGACGGTCGAGGCTGTCAATTTCGGACTATATTCCTTAACATCAACTTGCGCACCACCTGCCAATACGCAAAGCGACAACAAAAGTACGAATAATGATTTTTTCATGGCTGGATTTTTATTAAAAAGTCCACAATACGCACACTATTGATGGCATTGTGGACTTATAACCTGGCTCTGAATATTACTTAATGATAATCTTACGGCTATGTTTTACGCCGTCACCGTATACAGTTGCAACGAAATACCCTTTCGCCGGAACATACACGCCGCCATCATTTATGTCGCCTTGGACTACAATCTGTCCGTCAAGACTTGTGATAACTATGCTTCTGGCGCCGGCAATCGTCGTCGAGACGTTGTGTCCGTCAACGATGATATCCCCGCTTATTTCACTTGTCACGTTGCTTATTGACGAGGCGATGTCGGCCTGCCACTTCAAAATGGGATATCCGCTGTTTAAGTTCTGTCCGTCGGCAACCCACACGCCCTGGCCCTTGTCAAGAGCAGCAAGGAAGTCTGCGCCCTTCATTTCAGCCTCTGTCTTTGCGGTAACGCCGGTGTTCTCGTCAGCCAAACCGTCAGAATAAGTAAGATAATAGCAATTCTCTATTTTCCAACTATCGTCCCAACCAACAGAACCTGCTACTGCAGCACCCCACATATAGCCCAACTCATCAGGAGTCCATACCTTTCCGTAATTATAACTGTTACGCAACACGCCGCTGTCTATCGACCCGACAAGACCTCCGCCGTACATTCCCGTGAAACAGATTTCACTTGTATTATAGCAGTTTTCTATAATTACATCCCCATCAACATAACCGGCTATTCCTGCGACACCGGTCAAACTCGTTATTTTAGCACGGTTGACACAGCCTGATATTACGCCGCCATTCATCAAGCCGACAATACCTCCATGATACCACCCTGACTCCAAGGACAGTTCCGCGTTATTGACGCAATTGGATATTGTACCCCCTTTCATGGTGCCGACAAATAAACCGGAGCTGTCAAGTCCTTCTATCTTTGACCTGTTGCCTATCGACAGATTCTTTATTACGGCATTTCCTGATATACATGCGAACAAACCTGTACCTCCTACAGAATTCACCTCATCCACATAATAGATATAAACATTATCTATCGTCTTGTAATTTCCATCGAAAACTCCAAGAAAATATTTTGAGTCATCTATTATTTTCGATTGGTCTTCAGGATCAACATATTCGTCAAAAAATCCTATCGGACTAAATTTCAGGTCCTTATCTCCACCCATGTCAAGGTCGCTCGCCAACTTAAAATATTTTCCTTCATACGTCTCTCCGGCCCTTACCTGCTCAGAAAGGTAGGCCAGATGTTGGGGAGTCTCTATAAGATACGGGTCTGCTTGGCTACCACTACCTGAAGTCCACGACGTTGCCGTCCCGTCCCAAACTTGCGCGTACATTGACGCAGCCATGATAAATCCCAACATGAGTAAAAATGTCTTTTTCATAATTTAACGGTTTAATATGTTATAAATTTTGTCTTAATCTATACAAAAACATATAATTCATAGACATTCAAGGACATTTTACACTTGAACGGTATACATACCAAATAGTAAAAAACATTAAAACAAAACGGTGATTTATTTATTTTGTTAAAAATTGCAAGCTTTATTACTTTTCTTTCTTAAATATTTTTTACTTGTAGGAAAAATCAATAGATTTGCATTAAGACACTTTTTATAACTAATTAAACCGCTTAATAACACATATTCTTCAATCAGACCTATAATACATTGATACTCAACGATTTATAAAATGCCGTCTTTTAACGAGTAAAAGACGGCATTTTAGCCTTTAAAAGATGGCCTTTGGCAAGCTCAAAGACGGCGTTTTATATTTCAACTTATCGTTCAGAAATTCCAATGTAACGAACGTGAGTCACGGTACTGTGAAGGAGACATGCCTGTATGTCTGCGAAAAAAGCGGCTAAGGTATGACTGGTCCGGAAAACATAAGCGCGCGGCTATTTGAGTAACAGATAGCGACGAATCCATCAGCTGCCCTTTTATCTCGGCTATAAGCTGTGCATCGATTAGCTGTTTGGGTGTACGTCCCATACTATGACGAAACACTATTTTGTTAAGATAGCGTTGGGTGATGTTCAGTTTGTCGGCATAATACTCGGCGTTATGATGCTTCACCGCCTCCGATTTCACAAGCCGAATAAACTCGTGGGCAATTAACTGTGTGTTAGTAAAATCGTTCTTTACGTCGATTCTCTCCTGAATAGTCCCGAAACACCACATCCAGAACCCTTGCAGGAATGTTTCCTCCTGTAGCGTCATAAACCGAAGCCGCCCCGGCGTGCCAAAAAGCATGCGCGCCATGTCCATCCAAAGCAGCAGTTCACGCCATGTACGCTGACTGCGGTCGTCAGGAGTGTGGAGATAAAGCGGATGAAGCTCATTATAGTCAAAATATATATGGTCTATCGGGAGCGACACTTTAGCAAGAAGTTCTTGTGTGAAAGAAAAAAGCCTTACCCTGAAATCACAAGAACGGTCTGTACATTGCACAAGACAACCAGCCGTAAGCGTCAGTTCGGTTTGCGGTTTCAGGCTATACGTATCCGTGCCTGTGTTCAGCGTTGCTGTACCCGACACGACGGCAAGGTACACCCCAACATCGAGCCTCAACGGATAAGAGGCCATCCAGCCAAGGTCTGTCTCAAGATATTTTATCTGCCCCGGAACTTCCGGTAATATAATGTGTTCGTTAACAGAAGTGTCCATAATCAAGTGCAAAATTAGTAAAATTAATCATCTTTACATGCTGTTTGTTCCAAAAATGAAATACATTGTAGAAACTATGAAATACGCGAACAGCTGCAAATATGTACTTTTGCATCCAAAATTCACAAAGATGAGGATAACATTAGAAGCTAAAAAAGAAAACCCGCGACTGTTTCTTGAAGGATTTTTAGGGTTATTAAGCACATTTGGACCGTTCGTACTTGACATGTACATATCATCGTTTCCGATGATTACCGAATATTATCATACCGTACCGTCTATGGTACAAATGTCACTGGCTTCGTGTACGGTCGGCCTGGCGTTAGGCCAACTGCTCTTCGGAACCATCAGCGACCGTTACGGCAGGCGCCAGCCACTGCTCTTTTCACTATTGTTGTTCCTCGCCGCCACGCTCGGCTGCTTATCCGTTCATTCCATAACATTCTTCATAGCAATGCGTTTCTTCCAGGGACTGGCCGCAGCAGGCTCAATAGTATTGTCGCGTTCGATCGCTGCCGACAGCTATTCAGGCAGCGCCCTGGCACGGATGTTCGGAATAATCGGCATGATTAACGGTGTAGCGACAGTACTTGCGCCAATGTTCGGAGGTATCGTCGTGAGCACCGGCGGCTGGAGAGCCGTGTTCTGGTTGCTCTTCGCCATCGGGGTCACAATGGTTTTCGGCACCATATTGCTAAAGGAGTCTCTGCCTTCGGACAACCGTACTCCACTTAATCCAAACGCGCTTATAAGCGATATCAGGAAAATACTGACCAACCGTATATATTTATGCGCGGTAGCACAATACGGGCTTGTCATGGCCATGATATTCACCAATCTCGCCTCCGCGCCCTTCATCATGGATTCATACGGTCTGTCAGCCGAACGCATAAGCCTTGTCTTCGGGGTAAACGCAATCGCACTTGCCATATCTGCAGGCATTGCCGCAAGGCTCGGAGACATGCGCCGCGTAATCAGGATATCGAGTTCCTGGGCACTTGTTTTAGCGGTAGTACTTGCAGTCACACTGCTCACGCATGCCGGATTCTGGGCATACGAAGGCTCACTGTTCATGCTCTACATGTTCGTAGGCGCAATGTGCACAGCTTCAAACACGCTCGCCATGGGTTCTGAACGCAACAATGCAGGCATAGCCTCAGCCCTATTGGGAACAATTGGATATGCTGTTGGCGGAGTAGTGTCGCCGCTTGTCGGGCTCGGAAATGTATTCATGACATCTTCCATCATCTTCGTTGCCATCACGGCCGCAAGCTGTATGCTCGCGCACAGCGTTAAATTAAGCGATAAATAACAAGAACCGGATACTCACTTATCCCAACTTCCTGAATACAAACCTTACAATCAGGAAGTTGGTGGGTATTGCAATGCAATATACCGGAACAGGAGCCAGCGACTTGCTGACGCCCAACCATATAAAAAGATTAAGCAAACATATCTGCAACAGATAATTAAACACGTGCGCGACGCCAAATCCCAAACCGTTCTTTACGGACTTTTTGCGTCGGAAAGTAAACCGTGCCGACAGCAGATAATTGACCACAAAACTGATGAAATAGCCTAAAGTATATGCCACGTTGACATTCATCAGGTCATTAAGCAGCCAATAAATTCCGTAATGAAGGGCCGTCGCCACAACGCCGACAATGCCGAAACGTACTATCTCGAAAAATGTCTCACGGTTAAATAACATAATATATGATGTAAAAAGCTGCGCAAAGATACGCCAAAATCAACACAAAAACAAGAAATGAAACTTGTTTTCTTAAAATACATTAAAACCTGTTTGTATTTCGAGTGATTGTCCGTTTATTGTTTAGAAAGGCTTATGAGACAGTCAGAATTTGAAGACATAGCAGAAAGGATAAGGCTGAAAGCGGTGAAAATAGCCAGCTCAATGTCTGTAGGCGACGACGAGGCAGAGGACATTGCCCAAGAGGTAATGCTGAAGCTGTGGACCGTCCGCGACGACATCAGCAGCATATCACACGCCGAAAACCTGGCTGTCTGCATAGCCCGACACCGTGCCATAGACGGATTCAGGCGGCAACATACCGTACCGATAGACTCAAACAAGAGCTACATTGACGAAAAACAGCCTACGCCTGACGCTTCGCTTGAAGAGCACGAGAATATGGAATGGCTTAAAAACAAGCTTGCGCAACTGCCTTCAACAGAATACAAAATATTGAGATTAAGACAGATTGAACGCAAGACTTACGACGAAATAGCCACAATGCTGGGCATATCGCCAGCGTCGGTGTCGACGCTTCTCTCAAGGGCAAGGAACAAGATACTCGGCGAAATAATGAAAAGGAGAAAATAAGATGAAAGAAAAAGACATACGGCAACTGATTGAACGGTTCATGGCTGGCCAAACATCCATCGAAGAGGAGAACCTGTTGGCTGAATATTTCCGCACCCACGACGTTCCGGAAGAGTGGAAAGCTTATAAGGAAATGTTCGCGTGGTTCGACGAAGGAATGCCTCTTGACAACATTCAAGATGGCAATGAGCCAAACATGCAAGCCTCAACAGATATTGGCAGAGGAGAAAATAGCCATAAGCACGCTATCTTACAGCCATCAACAAACCACCGTAGCGGACGTAATACCTTTAAGAAGTTGTACCTGTTAATAGCCGCGGCAGCAGCCGTCACCATGCTACTGCTCATTACATGGCCCGCGCCAAAGCAATCAATGACGGCAGACAACTTGCCCATGCCAACCAAGTCGGTAAATATTGAACCGGCAATAAAGACGGACACGCTGACCGTTGACACGGCAACCGTAAATACTCCAAAGAACAAAAAAACACGACGCGGCATAAGAAGGGACAGATACAAGCCCATGCCTCCTAAAGTATATTTAGCCGAAACACGGCAAGACACCATAAGCCATGAGGCAAAACTCATAGCCGAAAAGAACGTTAAGGAGACCGAAATGCAGCAGGAAGAAATACTGAACGACATATATAATGACTATAAAAGCATTGAGGCAGGACTGGAAATATACCTGACCGCCCTTGAAAGTTACGATGTTGAAGAAGAATATTATTAAAAAACAAGAAGATATGAAAGCAATAAGATTATTAGCCACGACACTACTATGCGCCGCAACGACCGTAGCAGTGAACGCACAGGAAAATCTGAAAAAGGCCATCGACAGCTTCATAAACGACAAAAGCCTCTCGGAGTATTTTCACAGAAGCAACTATCTGGAGAACACAGGTCCGGAGAACAAGGTTTCATCGTTCTGCGACCAATATGTCTTCGAGTTGCCGATGAACAAGAAAAAGGAACTTAATCCCGTACTAAACGCATTCAAAAAAGACACGGATGTTGCCTACAACGTATATTACAAAGACGCCGGAATAGACAATAACCGTCTTACAAACATAGCATACGGAGGAAAACTTGACAAAAGCATATCTTTTGGTGCCCACAAAGACAGGAATTACCGCATAATGCTTGTACAAGACCCAAAAGACAGCCTGCGCCGTTACTGCTACGCAATAATATGGTACGAGAACGAAGACAACGGCAAGTTCTGCGGCTCGATAAACGTGATTTACAGCCTGGATCCGCAGAAAGTAAAAAATAACACCACCACATATATAAACCTTGGCGACCTTGAACAGCTGAAGGAGCTTGAAAAGCTAAAAGACCTCGATGTGCTGAAAAAGCTCGGAAGCGGCACATATGAAGTCCAGAGTGGCGACATGCAGGACAACAACGAGATAAAGACAAGCACGGATTTTTTCAGGCGTTTAAGCAGTCTTAGAGCTACGTTCATGAAGTCGCGCAGCACAAACAAGGACGACGTAAGGACGGTATTGGCCAACAAGATACTGGAACTATGCCGCGAACACGGCAAACTGTTGAACCAGGAAGAGCGTAAGTTCTGCATCCGCAGCATAGAGGACATGCAGATGCGGGAATGGGACGTATATATAAAAGGACTGTTTGATATCGCCATATCAGACCTAAAGAAATAGGATAACATACTCTCTCTGAATTTAACAAGCACGCAATCCGTGAGGCACAGCCAGCGCCTCACGGATTTATTGTTTACTGACGGTCATGCAAAAGGCCGCCTTTTACAGTCCCAACGGCCGTCTTTCGGAAGACAATAGGCCATCTTTCACAATGTAAAAGGCGGCATACCGCAAAGTCAAGGATTTAAAAGCTTTTACAGATAAAAAACAGAGCGCGCAACAATATTTTCGTTTTTAATTATTATCTTTGCCCGACAAATATTCAAGATTATGTGCGGAATAGTAGGATACATAGGCCCCAGAGAGGCTTACCCGATATTGATTGCAGGGCTGAAACGCCTTGAATACCGTGGTTATGACTCGGCCGGCATAGCCCTCATCAACGACGGAGGGCAGCTGAACGTTTACAAGGAGAAAGGTAAGGTGAGCAATCTTGAAGCCATAGCAAGCCAAAGAGACACCACCGGAAAGATAGGAATAGCCCACACGAGGTGGGCCACCCACGGCGAACCGTCAGCCGTCAACGCCCACCCGCACGTGTCACAGAGCGGACGCCTGGCCCTTGTACACAACGGCATCATCGAAAACTACGCCAGCCTGAAAGAGTTTCTTAAAGGAAAAGGGTTCACTTTCAAAAGTTCCACCGATACAGAAGTGCTTGTACAACTCATAGAATTCATGCAGCAGGAATACGGCAAAGACCTTGAAGGAGCGGTCGTGTTGGCGCTCAGGCGAGTTGTAGGCGCGTATGCCATAGCCGTCATCGACAAAGAATTTCCAGACAAGATAGTGGTAGCAAAGAAAAGCAGTCCCGTGGCAATAGGCGTAGGCAAGGACAATGGCGAGTTCTTTTTCGCTTCCGACGCGCTGCCATTCGCCGATTACACAAACAAGCTGATTTACCTCAACGACAACGAGGTGGCACTGCTTAAGCTCGGCCAGGACATTGAGATAAGGAACCTTGACAACAAAGAAATAACCCATGATATAAAGGAGGTGGACATAAACCTCGAGTCATTGGAAAAGGGCGGATTCGACCACTTCATGCTCAAGGAAATATACGACCAGCCAAGATGCATATCCGACTGCATGCGTGGACGCCTTCTACTCAAGGAGAAACGCATCGTGCTGAGCACCATCAACCTGCACCGTAATGAACTTGTCAACGCAGGAAGATTCGTCATCGTAGCCTGCGGCACGTCATGGCACGCCGGACTGATAGGCAAACAGCTAATCGAACAATGGGCAAAAATTCCGGTGGAGGTGGAGTACGCCTCTGAATTCCGCTACCGCAACCCTGTAATCCTGCCTGGCGACGTGGTGATAGCCATATCGCAAAGCGGCGAGACCGCCGACACGCTTGCGGCATTCGAGTTGGCAAAGAAGAGCGGCGCATTGTGCTTCGGCATTGTCAACGCCGTAGGCTCAAGCATTGCGCGGGCCTCTGACACGGGCATTTACATACACGTAGGACCCGAGATAGGCGTAGCCTCAACCAAGGCTTTTACAGGGCAGGTCACCGTACTTACATTATTCGCCCTTGCGCTGGGCCACGAATTAGGCACCATCCCGCAACAGGAATACGAAGATACCATAGAGGAGCTTGGCCGAATACCCGGCAAGATAAAAACCGTTCTTGAAAAAGACAGCAAGATAAAGGACATTGCCAGAACGCTTACATACGCTGAAAACGCTCTATACATGGGTCGCGGGTACAACTATCCCGTAGCCCTTGAAGGCGCCCTGAAGCTAAAGGAAATAAGCTATATCCATGCCGAAGGCTATCCCGCCGCGGAAATGAAACACGGGCCGATAGCCCTGATTGACGAAGACATGCCCGTCGTATTTGTCGCTACACACCATCAACTGTACAAGAAAATACTGAGCAACATCGAAGAGGTAAAAGCCCGTAACGGCCGGATCATAGCAATCGTAACGGAAGGCGACGAGGCAGTGAGCGACATTGCGGAAGCTACGATTGAAGTTCCTCCGACACTTGCGCCGCTCGCTCCGTTACTATCCGTCATCCCGCTACAGCTTACGGCATACCACGTAGCCGTCGAGAAAGGGCTGAACGTTGACCAGCCGAGAAACCTCGCCAAGTCAGTAACCGTAGAATAGGAAAGAATTTAAAATCAAAAATCCAACTGCCGTGTAGAAAACACCTTGCAAGGCATATTTTCTTAATTCTTAATTTCCCAAAATACAGACATGACAAAGAACGACCTGAGAATAATATTCATGGGCACCCCCGAGTTCGCCGTGGAGACACTGCGTGCCCTTGTCGACGGCGGCTACAACGTAGTAGCCGTGGTGACACAGCCCGACAAACCAGTAGGACGCCACCAGGACACGCTCCAGCCTTCTGCCGTTAAACAGTATGCCGTGGCAAAAGGTCTGCCCGTGCTACAGCCCGTAAAGATGAAAGACCCGCAATTCGTTGATGAATTGAGAAGCTACCACGCCGACCTTCAGGTTGTCGTGGCCTTTAGAATGCTACCCGAAGTGGTATGGGCCATGCCGCGTTTCGGCACGTTCAACGTCCATGCGGCCCTGCTCCCGCAGTACCGTGGGGCGGCACCCATCAACTGGGCCGTCATCAACGGCGAAAAACAGACTGGCGTCACGACATTCTTCCTTGACCACGATATCGACACCGGCCGCATAATAATGCAGGAACCGTTCGACATCGCAGACGATTTCAACGTAGAGAACGTGTACGATGGCCTGATGAAACTCGGCGCCGGCATAGCCTTGAAGACCATAGACAGAATTATCGCAGGCAACGGACACGTAGACTCACTGCCCCAAGAAGACATGATACCGGTAGGCAAAGAGCTGCACAACGCGCCAAAAATATTCAAGGAGACATGCCGGATTAACTGGAACATGCCGGCAGAACGGGCGCGGAACTTCGTCCGCGGTCTGTCGCCATACCCCGGAGCATGGACCAACATGGTATCTCCCGACGGTAAGAATTCGGTCCTTAAGTTATTCAAGGCCGCCTTAACGCAAATGCCCTGCAACGGGAACGCTCCGGGAACGATAAAGATATTCAACGGGAACATGCTCGTTGCCACGGCCGACTGCTGGCTACAGCTCGACGAAATACAGCTGAGCGGAAAGAAACGCATGGACGCACGGGCGTTCCTTAACGGTTTTCGCGACATCGAAAGCTACACTCTTGAAAGGTGAAAAGGTGAAAAGGTGAAAGGGTGAAGACTTGGGCAGGATTACAATCACCACGGTCACATCCTGCCCGATTATGAATTATGGATTATGGATTATGAATTATTAAAAGACAAGCGCATAGCCGTACTCCTCTCGGGCGGAGTCGACAGTTCCGTCGTCGTGTACGAGCTTGCCCGAGGCGGTTTCCGTCCCGACTGCTTCTACATCAAGATAGGCCCCGAAGAGAGCGAAGAGTGGGACTGCTCGAGCGAAGAGGACCTTGAGATGGCTACCGCCGTAGCCGCAAGATACGGCTGCAGGCTCGAAGTTGTAGACTGCCACAAGGAATACTGGAACCAAGTGACACGCTACACCATGGAGAAAGTGCGGGCAGGATTCACGCCGAATCCCGACGTAATGTGCAACAGGCTGATCAAGTTCGGCGCCTTCAACGAGAAAGCAGGCCATGACTACGACCTGATAGCCACAGGCCACTACGCCCAGACGGAAATAATAGACGGCATGAAATGGCTGACGACAAGCCCCGACCCCGTGAAAGACCAAACAGACTTTCTCGCCCAGATACACGACTGGCAACTCAAGAAAGCCCTCTTCCCCATCGGGGGACTGATGAAAGAAGAGGTGCGGGCTACAGCCGAACGCGAGCGCCTTATCAACGCCAGGCGCAAGGACAGCCAGGGGATATGCTTCTTGGGCAAGATAAACTACAATGACTATATCCGCCGCTACTTGGGCGAAAACCCGGGTGACGTGCTCGAGCTTGAGACCGGCAAGAAAATCGGACGCCACAAGGGGCTGTGGTTCCACACCATCGGCCAGCGCCACGGCCTCGGCTTCGGCGGCGGCCCGTGGTATGCCGTGAAGAAAGACATGCAGGCGAACATCCTCTACGTAAGCAAAGGATACGAGCCGGCTACGGCCTACAAAAAAGACTTCAACATACACGGCTTCAACTTCCTGACATGCGACCCCTGGCAAGGACAAGCGTCGATAAACGTTACGTTTAAGATACGCCACACCCCCGAGTTCCACAAAGCCACGCTCGAACGCGCCGGCAAGGCGGCCTTCGCCGTACACTCTGAGGACATGATACAGGGCGTAGCCCCCGGCCAGTTCTGCACCGTGTACGATGAAGAGCACCACAAATGCGTCGGAAGCGGCGAGATATGTATCTGATGCATGTCCTCACCGATTAAGAAATCAAGGAAAGGGTAAAGAAGTCAAGACACGTCTTCCACATAACAGCCGCGATGGCAACATCCTGGCTTCCTTACTCTCCCCATTATAATTCCCCGCCTCCACGACAAACTACTCCCCCCTTTTTGCATCCATCCATTGCGCCCGGCTGAAGGCAAAGAGCAAAGCGGGCACGCCGGGCGTGAAGGATTCACCACCGTTTGCTCGGATGGCCAGTTGCTCCAGTCAATAAAAAAACGGGGATTGCTTCACAGCATCCCCCGTTTTAAACAAACTAATCTTAATGGAGTAGCCATCCTCACGGACGGCTCTCCCTGCAATCGTTAGGATGAATTATCTTCATCCTACCATGAAAAACATTCAAAGATAACACTTTTATCATAAAAAACGCAATAAGTTATTACTTTTTAACACAAAAAATATCCTCACGGTGTGGTAAACATCATTAATGTAAGATGTAAGAATGTAAGATGTAAGAAAAAGGCGGGCGACCCTCACGGGCAGCTCCGCCTGACTGAAACCTTAAAAAACTAAAACCTATTCAAGAGAAAACTATCGTTTATAAACCTAACCGTAAAATGACAACCTCGTTGCTGTAACGAATGTCGTGGTTCTTGTCCTCATACTGCCGGGCATTGCATGTCATAATCACCGAGCAACTTATGCCCTCTTCGAGGTCGTTGCGGCGTGCTGTCTCGCCCGTAATTTCGGCGTATATTTTATCATTTCCGTCGCTTAGCAGTAGGCCGCGGCTTACGAACGTGCGCGGTATACCGTTCAAATCCTTGTATTGCCTTTCGCTGACGGGTAACACTTTCATTATTGTCATTATCTTTTCCATAGTCGTTTAAATCTTGATTATTTTCTTAGTATATCTCTTGTTGTCTGCCGTTATCAGGCCTGTGTCCTTCCAACGGTGTATGTTCATGTAGAGGGTATTTCGGGTTGCCCCGGGTCTCTGTTTCTTCAGGTCGTCAAGGGTAAACACCTTAGGCAGGGCGTTATAGACTTCCGCAAGACGCATGGGCAGCCCTCTCTTGCCTGATATTTCCTTGACACGCTGCTTCTGCTCCTTCATGCGGGGAGCGAATTTGGCGTACTGCGTGTAAAGGCAGTAGTCGGCGACGAACTCGGCGAACTTCAGGGCGTCGGAATCGAACTTCAGGGGCTTGCCTTTCTCGTAGTCCTCGCGGCAGGCAATCAGTGCAAAAGCTACGCCCGCACGTTCTCCGATTATGGCAGTGCGCTTGCGTAGGTCGTCAAGCTCTTCGTCCTGCTCAATCTCGGCGCGACGGGCTATGCGCTCGCACCAGCGGTACATACAGTCCGTAAGCTTGTGCGCGTCTAAGTGTCCACGCACTGTGTCAAGATAGTATGCCGTGTCGGTCAGAAGTGATTGTGCCGTGGCGTTGATACGCTTCTTGCCCTTGTCTATCATCTTGTAATGTGTAGAAGGCATTGGGAAGTACATCAATCTCGTAGGCAGGCCGCTGAGTATAGTGTTGGTAGGTATCAACTTGTCGAAAGCGTCTTCCGTGCCGCTGACAACAAGGTTCAGGTTTACCTGTATCTCGCCGTTGATAGCCTGGTCGTTGGCGTAGTCCATACCCCACATTTCGTTGTGGAACGACTTGCAGTAAAGGTCGTTCTTCTCAATCCACGAGCCGCCTTTCTGCGCTCGCAAGGCCGTAGCAAGCTCGGCTTCGCACGAGTATATGTGCAGGTGAAGCGACGGGTCTTGCTGGTCTACGGCGTCACGCATGCGCAAAGCCAGCATGGTGTTACTTATCTGTATCGGCGTAATGCGGATTACCGGGTGAGGCTTCTCCATCTGTTTCTGCTTATTCTTGTTCAGCTCCTTACTTTCTCTGTACTCTTGCTCCGTCTTTCGGCCTGCCTTGTCGGCTATGCGGATAGGCTCCATGAGCAGGCGGTCAAGCTCAAGTATGAAGCTCTTGCCTGATGCGGCGGGGCCTACAACGAACGTCATGCCTGAGAGTCGGGTTTCCGACCCGTCGAAATGCGTGAACGTCACTCGGCTCGCAAGTGTATAGAACATTGGCAGGGCAGCCAGCAGGGCGCCTATCTTAACATCGTCGGGCACTCCCTGCATCACGGCTTTCAGCGCAGGCGGCAAGCGCAAGGAGTCAAGCCTGCGGCGGAAATCGGCGTTCATGTCGGCAGCGGCCTTGTCGTCCTCGCCTTCGTCCTCGGACGAGCCTATGCCGAGCGCCTCAAGCACCTTTGTCAGAGCTTTAGGACGGCCGCCGTACATCTTCAGCTTGCACGCGCTTTCGCACAGCTGGCGCACCTCGTCGTCAGGCAGGCCGTATGTGGGCATTACCTGCATCAGCGCAGACGGCGAGTTGTCGCAGATGTAGCGCAGGTGGGCTGCCAACCTGTGCAGCTTCTGGTTACGTTCGCCAACGACGGGCTGTCCTGCCTGCTGCCGCCACCACTCGGCTATGATAGCCTTATACGTAATCCCACAGAATACAGGCTCGCCCGCATCGTTGCGCGGCAGCTCTATCGCAGCAGTCTGTCCATCACTTTGTCCATCAGGTTGCCCACCGCCTTGGTGACCATCACCATCGGCCTCGTTACTATGTTTAGCAGCCCGAACACCACCATTAGCAGTGGCAGAACTGACGCCACCGCGATACATTGTACCAAATCTGTTTTCAAATTCTGTATTTTCATAAGTAAACAATTCTTTGTCTTCGTATAGTAAATAATCTAACGGGAACGCATAGCTTATGCGTGATGCGTCCTTGCAAGCCTCGTCAAGGCCGAGGCCTATCTCATTGGCTATGTAGTGCTGGTTGTCGGCGAGGTTGCCCCGTTCAGGGTCGGCCTTGGCCACTATACGCAGTCCCATGCCCGATGGCGTTATGTGCGCCAGCAGTATCCCGAGCCGTTCTATGTCTCCGGCGTCCTTGATGCGGTTGAAGGCGGCGCGCGGGTCGTCAAGGTTGTCAAAGTCGAGCATTACGAGGCCAGTCAGCACGGCGTCACTCTGACGACGGCGGCCGCCCGGAAATGAAGCCATGAAAAGGAATGCCGGCAGGCGGCGTTTCAGTTTGCCCTGTTCGTCGTGCAGACGGCGGCGCTCGGCCTCGTCGGTGGCCGCAAGTTCAAGACGCCGCAGACGGGTCACCTCGGCGCAGGTGTTCATTACGATGTCGCTGATAAGTATCTGAGCGAACGTAGGCCTGTCGCACGGCACGACTTTAGAAGTTAATGTCCATTGGTAACTAATCATTGTCTTTTGTTGTTTTAGGTTCAAGTTTCCGTATTTTGTCCTTGTTCTGTGCCACGGCTTTCAGTGCCGTGCCTATCTCGTTGGCTATGGCCGTAGTGTAGTCGGCACCCTTTACCATCGGCACTGTTATCATTATGTTCAGGCTTGCCGTTGAGGTGTCAGCCCGTATGCGCACACGGTCTGTGTCGGCGATGGTGCGCCCTGTTAACTTGATACGCTTCTTCGACCCCATCGTAGACAGCAGCTGGTTGGCCTCTGCTATGATGTCGGCCTCGGGGTCAATGCTGCCGGGTGTCGAGTACAGCGTCATGCGCAGGCGACTCTGCTCGTGCAGCGTCTTTGTCAGCGTAGAGCCAGCCCGTGTTTTCTTGATTTGCTCAAGCCGTGGGCCCGTCTCTTTCTGCGGGCAGAAATGAAAGTCGCCCGTCTGTGAGAACTCGGCCGTTCCCTTGACCTTAGTTCCAAGTAAAGTAATGATGCGTTGCTCGGAGAGCCCGAGCAGTCGAGCCAGCTCACGGGCGGCTTCGACCTGTTGTTCGTTTGTTTTCTCCATAATTATATAGTTTTAGTCGCGAAGTCTGACATCTCACATTCTTACATCTTACATCCCTGCGACGGCATGCATAAGGAATATTTAAGGCTTTATATTATATATTAAATATATAATATAAAAACTTTTTTCCCTTTACATCTCACGAAAGTAAGATGTAAGAATGTGAGATGTCAGACCCGCTGCAAATATAGCGAGAAAACTCTGAACAAAAAAAAAAAAACGTTAAGAAAGATTAAGGCCGCAATTAAATATCTTCATCTACGCAACGGTAACCCAGCAGGTCCCATTCAACAAGCGCCTCATACGGAGTCATGCCCTGGTGCTTGACACAATAGATAACATCACGCTCCAGATTATAGCGGGCGGCAATCTCGACAGCCTCGGCAAGGGTTATGCTGCCTTCGGCGCGGCGGCGGCACGATAGCATTCGCCATAATTTCAGCTTCTTCATGGCAGGTATTTATTTACGGGCGGCAAGAACGGTCTTTACGGTCAGTCCGGACGGTTCTTACGGGCGGTAAGAACCGTTCTTGCTAAGGCTCGCCGATGTAATGGAATATGACCGTAACCTCGGCGGGCGTGAACGTACGGCGGCGCCCGTCGTAGCCCAAGCGCCGCAGCTCTGCCGCCAACGGGCGGCACAATCTCAGCCAGCCGCTTAGCTTGCGCCAGGCGGAAGTCGGCGCAAGCCCTGGGAAATATGCCTGCGCAAGCTCAGTACGTCCGTATGTCCTTATACCGTTCATGTTATGCAAATTTAATAAAAAATCTTTACAACGGTCACATTTTCGCAGAAATAACATACAACAACATACGGCAACAGTCAATAACAGCACATGCCTAAACCTGCATTGCGTATATTTGCGAACGATAATATATGTTTAACCCCTAATATTGACGCTTATGGCTAAAATCACCAATTCGAACTTAGTCTATGCCCTCTATCAAGACAACCGTAGCAACAGCAACCACAACGGCGAGTGGTATGCGAGGGTCAAGTCGCTTAAAACTTACACATGGGAAGAGTTCATCCAACATGTCGCCGACCACGGCTCTGTGTTCACCCGTGCTGAAATATCGGGTGTTATGTACAAAATGCTCGATTGCCTTATCGAGCTGCTGATGACCTCAAACAAGGTACAGTTCGGCGACCTCGGCACGTTCTACATCACTATCAAGAGCAAGCCTGCACCGACCGTCACCGAGTTCAATGTCGACCAGCACATTACGGCCACACGCCTGCGCTTCCTGCCAAGCCGCACCAACCTGAACGACCTGTCCAGCCCTGCCCTGAGAAAGGTGTCTAAGTTCAAGTTCATAAAGGACGTGGTAACCGAGAATGAAATCCCGTCAATAACCACCGGAGACTCATCCGAAGAAGATGATGAAGGCGGAGCAGGAGTTTAAAACGTAGGCGGGACGGCTGTAAGCTATCCCGCCTATTTCATTACTAAAACAAAACCACCATGAACAGGAAAGAACTCATAAAAATCATAATCAAAGTGCTTATCTACGCTCTCGGACTTATAGGCGCATACCTTGGCGTAAGCGCGATGACCTCTTGCACCATGCAGCGCAACGTAGAGAGCCGTGGCTCGGGCATAGGCATATTCCAGTATACCGACACGTTTCGAGTTGAACACGGCTCGGGCGTTGACCTGCGAATAAACTGACAAAAAAGGCGCTGCAATATCCGCAACGCCTTTTTTTTCTTACAATCTTACATCTTACAATCTTACATTCGCCTCCGAGAAATGCCGATGCGTGGATGTTCGGTAAGAACACACAGACGGTTGCTTCCGAAAAATATTGGGCTGGGGACGGATTTGGTCATCCGGATTTGAAAATTGTCATTGTCAGTTGCTCCGCTCCCGTTCATATTATCTGCAACAATCAGCCTACCAACAGCTCGGCTATTGTGGGATGGATGTGAGTTATGTCGTGAAGACGGTCGACAGGACAGTCCACCGCCATCAGGGCCGACACTTCCTGCACGATGTCGGCGGCATGGACGCCGCACACATGACAGCCTATTATCCTGCCTCCACTGCCTGTTATCAGCTTCAACAAACCGCCGTCCGCCTCGTCGGCAACGGCACGCCCGTTGGCACGGAACGGAGTCTTGCGGACTGAATAGTCCAACCCTGCGTCACGGCATTGCGCCTCGGTAAGTCCTACCGACGCCGCTTCGGGATTGGTGAACACGGCAGACGGCATTACGTCGAGACGTATATCATCAGGCTTTCCGATAATGCCGTTAACGCATCTCATGCCCTGCATTATGGCGGCATGGGCCAACATGCAACGCCCGTTGACGTCACCGATGGCGTAAATACCATCAATGTTGGTACGCATATTATCGTCTACGGTGATACATCCACGCTCTGTTGCCACGCCTATGGCTTCAAGGCCAAGTCCGCCGGAGTCGGCTTCACGGCCCGTCGCCACGAGTACGATGTCGGCAACGGCCTGCCCGGCCTTGCCCTTACACTCGTAATTAACTTCAAGAAGTCCGTCGGTCGTGGCGATACGGCTTACCCCGGCCTGCATTACGAACTTTATGCCGCGCTTCTCCATAGCCTTGCGCACACGCCGCGAAATGTCCTGATCGTATGGGGGAAGGCACTCTTTCATGTATTCAACGACGGTTACCTCGCACCCGAAACTCCTGAACACGGAAGCGAACTCGAGACCTATCACGCCGGCGCCAATGATACACAAACTACGTGGAAGGGTGCTTAGTTCTAGCAAACCATCAGAGGTCATCACGCCCGGCAGGTCGAAACCTTCCACCCTTAGGGGCTTCGGGCGCGACCCCGTAGCTATTATGATATTGTCGGAACAATAATCCTCGCCGTTTACGGACACGGTATTCCTGTCCTTGAACACAGCGTTGCCACGCACGAGGGTTATGCCCGGCTGTGCCATGAGTGATTCGACATCCTGCCGTAGCTTTTCCACAACGTCACGTTTACGGTTGCTTATCCTGTCGAAATCAACTTCTGGCTGAGCGCCCGTTACCAAACTGGCGGCGTCCAGCAAAGACGCATCATGACACAAAGCCTTGGTCGGTATGCAACCGCTGTTGAGACAGGTCCCGCCAACATGCTTCCGCTCGATGATTGTTACCTCCAATCCTTGCCTGGCGGCATATACCGCCGTGTGATAACCGCCCGGCCCGGCGCCTATTATTATAAGATCAGTCTTCATCTTTAATATATTTTAGTACCGGATGCTTGGCTGCAAGTACGTCGTCAACACGTCCTATGGGCGTATTGTGTGGCGCGCCCTTAACCAAATCAGGCTCTTCGGAGGCCTCACGGGCTATCTTGCGCATTGTGTCGATAAACAAGTCTATGGTTTCCTTGCTCTCCGTTTCCGTCGGTTCTATCATCATTGCTTCATGGAACAACAGCGGGAAATATATCGTCGGAGCATGCATGCCGAAATCAAGCAGACGCTTTGCCACATCCATCGTTGTAACTCCGGTCGTCTTGTCTTTTAGCCCGTCAAAGACAAATTCATGCTTACACAAGCCTTTTATCGGCAATTCGTAGACATCTTTAAGGCTTTCCTTTATGTAATTGGCGTTGAGCGTAGCCAACGGACCTACCATCTTGATATTCTCACGACCAAGCGTCAGGATATATGAATAAGCCTTCAGCTCAACACCAAAGTTGCCAAGAAATGCCCCTACGTGGATATCACCGTCACCTCCGGCTTCCAATTCGTACTTGTCGCCATGCTTTACCACCCTCGGTTTGGGTAAAAATCGTTCAAGTCCGGCCCTCACTCCTACCGGACCACTGCCCGGACCGCCACCACCGTGGGGCGTTGAGAATGTCTTGTGGAGGTTGACGTGCATCACGTCAAAGCCCATATCACCCGGTCGGCATGCTCCAAGCATGGGATTCAGGTTAGCTCCGTCATAATACATCAGCGCCCCGCATTCATGTACAAGCCGCGCAATCTCGGGAATTTCGGGTTCAAACAAACCAAGAGTGTTGGGATTAGTCATCATCATCGCGGCCACGGTATCGTCCAACAAGCCACGCAAGTCTGCCACGTCAACCGTCCCGTCAGCCGTACTTTTTACCTCTACCACTTCAAGTCCGCATACCGCAGCCGAGGCAGGATTGGTTCCATGGGCCGAGTCCGGCACTATGACTTTTACCCTTTTACCGTCACCACGGCTCTCATGGTAAGCCCGAATTATCATAAGTCCTGTCAATTCGCCATGCGCACCGGCAAAAGGATTCAACGTAAACTCACCCATACCGGTTATTGCCGACAGTGATTTCTGCAATCCATAATAAGCCGCAAGAGCTCCTTGACATGTATTCAAAGGTTGTGCGGGATGCATTTCGGCAAATTCCTTGCGCGCAGCTATTTCCTCATTAATTGCCGGATTATACTTCATCGTACAGCTTCCTAACGGATAAAAGCCGTTATCAACACCAAAGTTATTGCCACTCAGATTCGTATAATGACGCACGACAGTCAGTTCATCACACTCAGGCAGGTCCACGTCGGCAACCCTCCGCATACAGGATGGGAGCTCATAATCGCCATATCTGTTTTTCGGCAACGAATAAGCTTTACTTCCTTCATGCGAAAGCTCGAATATAAGTTTGCCGTAAAGTTTACTGTTCATTTCTCTGGAAAATAAGAATTACAGGTTAAGAAACTACTTACATAAATCCACTAGGCGGTCAATCTCCTCTTTGGTGCGCTTTTCCGTCACGGCGAACATCAGTATATCGTCAGCTATCTTCACGCCACCGAGAATACCGTTGTCTGCCAATTTACTTTGCAAAGCGTCCACATCGCCGTCATACCTCACGCAAAACTCATTAAAGAACGGATGATTATAAACAAGCGTAAAGCGCCCCGTCTTAACCAGTTCGTCACAAAGATAATGCGCACCGGCATAAGAAAGGGATGCAGCCTCTTTCAAACCATTGCGTCCCATAGTAGCCATGTAGACTGTAACGAATAACGCCATGAGGCTTTCATTTGAACAAATGTTCGACGTTGCCTTCTGTCTACGGATATGTTGCTCGCGTGCCTGAAGCGTCAATACAAACGAACGGTTGCCACGGCTGTCGCGTGTCTCGCCTACAATCCTGCCCGGCATCTTACGCATAAGCTTCTCCGTGCAACACATATAGCCAACATACGGACCGCCGAACGACATCGGAATGCCAAGCGACTGTCCGTCGCCCACGGCTATATCGGCGCCCCACTCTCCCGGAGTTTTCAACAACGCAAGGTCGGAAGCTACCGAATTCATTATCAAAAGAGCTTTCTTGTCATGACAGGCTTCGGCAAAACCACCATAATCCTCTATTATTCCATAACGGTTGGGCTGCTGTACCACAACTCCGGCAACGCCGCCTTCATCAAGCATGCGGCACATTTCATCCTTATCTGTCACACCTTCTGCATGTCCTATTATTCTTATCTTCACTCCATGGAAGTGTGCATAAGTCTTCACTACAGCCTGAATCTTAGGGTCGACAGTATCAGAAACCAGCACCGTATCAGCCTTTTTAGCCGCGGCCTTGGCCATCAGCACTGCCTCGGCGGTAGCCGTAGTGCCATCATACATCGACGCATTGGATATATCCATGCCCGTAAGACGGGCCATCATAGTCTGGTATTCAAAGATATAATGCAGCGTTCCCTGTGATATTTCAGCCTGGTAAGGCGTATAGCTTGTCAGGAATTCAGAGCGTTCAATGATATATGGTATTATCGAAGGCGTATAATGATCGTACACTCCGGCACCGGCAAAGCACGTAAGCTGCCTGTCTCCACGGCACAGAGCGTCAAAAAAACGTCTCACCTCAACCTCACTCTTGGCCTCAGGCAAGTCATATTCGCCATTGAAGCGTATTCCTTCAGGCACGTCTGCATACAAATCGTCGAGCGACTGCACGCCGATACGGCTGAGCATAGCGTCGATATCGCCCTCTGTATGCGGAAAATACTTAAATGACATATATTTTTTATGTTATAGGTTTCCAAGGCATTAAGCCATACAAGACCATTACCTATTTATTGCAAAACTCCTCATAGGCCGCCGCGTCCATAAGATTGTCAAGGTCGCCGGTATCCGAAAGTCTCACCTTTATAATCCAATTAGCATAAGCATCTTGGTTGACGAGTTCAGGAGAATCCTCTAGCCCCTCGTTAACTTCAACTACCGTGCCGCTTACAGGGGCAATAAGGTCACTTGCGGCCTTGACGCTTTCAACCGCGCCAAACTCCTCTCCAGCCTCAATATCGTCGTCAACATCGGGCATGTCTACATATACCACGTTGCCGAGAGCGTTCTGGGCATAATCGGTTATGCCGATATAACCATACTCACCTTCTATTTTCACATACTCGTGAGACTCTGAATAATAGAGTCCTTCAATAACTTTTGCCATGATATTCTTATTTTTTTAGATTATTATTTCTTGTAATGTTTATCGTAAAAACGCTTCTTCACCACCGTTCCGGGGAATGTCTTTTTGCGTATTTGCACCTCAACGGCAGTGCCAAGCTTGGCGTATGCGACGTCAACAAGCGCCATACATACGCTCTTGTCGGTAGAAATTGAACGGTAACCAGTAGTAACCTTACCTACAACCTTGCCGTCTGCCACCACGTCGTAACCATGACGCGGCACAGCATGACCTTCAAGCTCTATGCCTACAACCTTGCGGCCAACGCCTTCCGACTTCTGTTGAGCGACGGCTTCCTTACCGATAAACTCTTCTTTATCGAGCTTACAGAACATGCTAAGCCCTGCCATTACGGGACTTATGTCTCGCTCAAGCTCATTACCGTAAAGCGGAAGGCCGACCTCGAAGCGCAAAGTGTCGCGGCAACCCAGTCCACAAGGCTTGCATCGCCCGCTCGCAATAAGCTCATCCCAAAACTTATTGATAATGTTGTGGTTACCGTAAATCTCAAAGCCATCCTCTCCCGTGTATCCGGTACGGCTCAATATGATAACGTCGCCGTCAACATCGAGGGTCTTGAACGTGTAAAACACGAGTTCTTTGCACGGCAAACCGAGCACATCCTCGACAACCTTCTCGGCTTCGGGACCTTGCACGGCAAGCTGTCCAAAATGCTCTGACACATCCTCTACCTTGACATCGAAGCCTTCGGTATTGTCCTTTAACCAGGCTACGTCCTTATCCGTATTAGAGGCGTTGATGACAAGGAAGAAGCTCTCGTCACCCATCCTGTACACAAGGAGGTCGTCAACCGTTCCGCCGTCAGGATAAAGCATCATGCCGTAGAGCACCTGCCCCGCACCGATGGCATTGACATCATTGGTAAATATATGGTTAACATAGCGCAAAGCGTCCTTTCCCGTAACGACGACCTCGCCCATGTGTGACACGTCGAACACGCCGCATGCCGTACGCACGGCGTTATGTTCGTCGATGATTGACGAATACTGTATTGGCATGTCATAGCCTGCAAAAGGCTGCATCAGTGCCCCAAGGGCCACGTGCTTGCCGTAAAGACATGTTCTTTTATTTTCCATAAATATTATATTTGTTGACAAGTTTCTTACAGAATAAAGTTTTTCAAACGGTTAAACTATCTCCCTCGTGCATTAACTAATCACCGTCGCCGCACAGAAGGTCGACAAAATCCTCTTTACGAAGGTTCATAATGTAATCTTCCGTATGGTCAGGCAATGCGAGTGCAACCGCCTCACGGGTCAGTACTACGTTATTAAGGCATGCCAATAGACCGCCATCAACATCGCCCGTAACAAAGAAATCGCCATTGAGGGTCACGCTCTTGATTACCGTACCCTTAACGTCAATAAGCGCTTCAATCTCTCCCACCCCGTCAATCCTGCGCCGTCTGGTCAGCGTGTGGCGCGGATTATTACCGTAAATGAAATCGGGCGAGAGGTAAACCTCACGTTCTATCCTCTCTATTTCCTCAACGTCAGCCTGTGTCAAGACATGCTCGCCGTCACACAGCGTACGCCGTATGTCAGCCTTGAAGTCGTCAATGCTTACGTCAATATAGTCTTTCAACAGTGCCACGCGCCGGCGCACGCTGTCCACACCGTTGCTCGCCAGCTTCTCTCCCGGCGGCGTTATGCTGCGCGTCATGTTGTCCATGTCGGTATCAAAAAGCATTGTGCCGTGTACTATGTTACGGCCGGGTATGTGATAAAATGCCGTGCCCGACACCTTCCTGCCTTCTATCAGGATGTCGTTACGGCCGTCGGCTGTCGCCTCGACGCCCATTCTTCTGAGCATAAGCACCATCATCTGCATGTAGCGGTTAAACGTAAGGCCCACGTTGTCGCCACCTGTTATGAACGAGAACATCACGTTGTCATTGTCGGCATACACGCAACCGCCGCCGCTCTTTCGCCTGAACATGCCTATGCCGTGGCTCCGGCAATAATCCACGTTTACCTCATTGCTTACAAGCTGGTTGCGCCCGAACACTACGGAAGGCTCAACCTGCCAGTAAAACAGGCAGTCGTCGGCCGTGACGTTACGCGCCACAAATTCCTCCATGGCTAAATAAAATGACACTTTTCGTATCTTTTCTTCAGGCAAAGCAACGTATAACATTCCGTTTTTCAAGTTATATCAGGCACAATGTGTCAAAAGGTTACGGCAGCGCCATTACGGCAAGTCTTACCGTGTTACAAAGATAACAATTTAATCGTAACGGGCGAATGAAATACTGATAAAAATTCAACCTGAAAATAATTTGCGGCGCATAAAATACGCATAGAAAAACAATTGCTTTCCAATTGACGGCAAACAGCATTCCCAAAGGCCACATTTTACACGCTAAAATGCCATATTTTGACCCACGAAAGACGGCATTTTATAACGCACTGAGAATCAAGATGTTACAAAAGCCGCCACATAGTATCTCGTAAACGGCCTTGAAACGGCATACTCAAAGACATGAATGACATATTATATTAATGCCTTTATAACGGCAAGATAATAAAATAAGTCGCGGATTTCTTGCTGTTTCAGTAACTTTATGTTATCTTTGTACCTGTTAAGCTTCCTTTACAATAAAAGGTTAAAGCAAACTTACATAATCATAAAACGAACAAAGAAATATGAAAAGCGACCCTAAAGACTGTCTCTATTGCCAGAATAACGAGACACAACACAACCTGATGATAGAGGTTGCGAAACTGAGTGTATCACGCCTGTTCATCTTCAAGGAGCAGACATACCACGGCCGTTGCCTCGTGGCTTACGACAAGCATGTTGACGACATCAACCTGTTAAGCGACGAAGAACGCAACGCCTTCATGGCCGACGTTGTACGCGCGACACGCGCCATGCAGAAAGTATTTAACCCGGTAAAAATAAACTACGGCGCATATTCGGACACGTTGTCACACCTGCACTTCCATCTCGTGCCGAAATACGAAGGTGGACCGGACTTCGGCGGAGTGTTCCGCATGAATCCGCAGGAAGTATACCTTACAGATAAGGAATACGCCGACATGGCCGAAGCATTGAAAAAAGAACTATGATAAATTAAGAATTAAATACCTAATTTCTTAACTCTTAATTCTTTAATTTAATGAGAATAGACATAATCACTGTTTTGCCCGAAATGCTTGAGGGTTTCGTACACGAGTCAATACTGGCCAGGGCACAAAAGAAAGGCCTGGCCGAGATACACCTGCACAACCTGCGCGACTATTCGGACGACAAATGGCGGCGGGTGGACGACTATCCATACGGAGGGTTCGCAGGCATGGTAATGAGATGTGAACCTATTGACAACGCCATAACGGCACTTAAGGCAGAACGTGAGTATGACGAAGTTATCTTTACGTCGCCTGACGGCGAGCAGTTCGACCAGCATATAGCCAATGACCTGTCGCTGAAAGGCAACCTTATTATATTGTGTGGCCACTACAAAGGTATTGACCAGCGCATACGTGACCATCTCATCACGCGCGAGATAAGCATAGGCGACTATGTCCTCACAGGCGGCGAACTGGCCGCTGCAGTGATGGCCGACGCCATAATAAGGCTCGTACCCGGAGTAATCAGCGATGACCAGAGCGCGCTGTCGGACTGTTTCCAGGACGACATGCTCTCCGCACCCATCTACACCCGTCCCGCCGAATACAAGGGGTGGCGTGTGCCCGACATTCTGTTGAGCGGCAACGAGGCAAAGATAAAGGATTGGGAGATAGAACAAAGTTACGAACGCACAAAACGACTGCGTCCCGACCTGCTCAAGGATTAACATTAATGACGTATAGCCAGCAGGCCAAATGCCGACAAATTAACGGAGAGACGGGAAGGGAAACACTTTTGGTTAACAATCAATCTAACGTTTAACAAATAAAACTTTCATTTATGGAAAACATCAAGAAACTACCGTCATTAACCCTTGGAGAATCCATCAAATCGGTACTTGGAAACCTTACAAACTTCAAAGGACGCGCACGCCGCAGCGAATTGTGGTGGTATTGGCTGGCATATTTCATCGTAATGATGGTGCTGGCATTTGTGCTCGGCGCATTTCCCGTAGTACTTTCAGTAATAGCATTCCTGCTCCAGTTAACCACGTGGGCGGTCACCGTACGCCGTCTTCATGACCGCGGGCACAGTGGATGGTGGGTGGCTGCTTCTATTATCATTGGCCTCATAAGCAACATCTACATCATGCAAAGCGGATATTACGAGGCTATGTCGACAATAAACCCCAATATCGAGGAGGCAACGGAAGTATTGCGCGGACCGGTATTTCCCACTTTAGGCTTTTTGTCATTCATCGTGAATATCACTATTTTCGTATTCTGCGTACGTGACGGCAAACCCGAGGACAATAAGTACGGCCCGTCTCCGAAGTACATACCCAATGAATTAGCTGACGAGTAACAATCTTTAGCAGACAAGATAAAAGCAGACGAGCAAATAAGGAGATTTGCATTACTAAAAAGAGGGTGGCACGTATGTAATTAATAAATATTTGTGTCCAACCTCTGCTTCAAATAACGCAAATCTCCTTATTTGCTCGTCTGCTTGTACCTTGTCTACTGAAAAATCACTTTTTGTCTGCTCCCTATTAAAGATATTCTTTGCAGAATTTCTCTCCCAACTCCAGCCCTTCTTCATACAAAAGCTCAAGTTTGTCGATGTCTTTTTCCATACGCCCAACATTGACAGGACGTTCAGGCCGTATGCAGACAATACTTCCTTGGCTCTCAAGTTCCTCAATCATGGCAAGCTGCCGGTTGTACGCCTCACACCGATGACTTAAGGCAACACGTAGCTTAGGGTAGTTCTTATATATGAAATGAGGTATTTTACGGTCTTTCTCTGTCGTACGGAAACCGTAATTACGTGTCAACACGACTACATTATGCTCATGACCACGCTCTACAGCACGTCCAACAGGTATGCTGTCCACTACCCCGCCGTCAAGCATCGGTACGCCGTCAACATCTACAATCTTGCAGACATACGGCAGACTGCTGCTTGCCTTAACGATGTCAAGTAATCGCTGGCGGTCATGTTTCTCCATAAGGTAACACGCTTGGCCAGTCAGGCAATTAGTCGTTACCATCTCGAACTCGTCAGGATTGCCGAAAAACGCATCAAAATCATAAGGCAACAATGTATTTGGGAAATCATCATAAAGCAGCTTGCGGTCAAAAATACACCCCTGGGTCACCAAATGTCGCAAGCCGATATATTTATATCTGGCAAGATAATCAATGTTGGAAATACGGGCCCTACGTATCTGCCGGCTCATATACGACAGTCCGTTACAAGCACCTGCCGACACGGAAACAACATAATGGAAATACAATTCATTCTTCATGAACGCATCAAGCACGCCACTCGTAAATACCCCGCGCATGCCGCCTCCCTCAAGAACAAGCCCCGTATTTCGGTCTATCCGCATAAAACTTTATTAAAAACAAAGGCAAAATTAATGATTTTAAGACAAAATTGCATATCTTTGCAACCAAAAGAGCCTGATTTTAACAGTTTCGTAACCATGCGCCTGACAATAATTCAAAAACTTGCGCATTAACGGACAATGATTAAATGGGTATCTTGCCAAAATAATACTTTGAAGATATGTTCAGTAAAGAAACTTATGTTAACCGCCGTACCGAACTGAAAAAGCTCGTAAAGAAAGGAGTAATCCTACTTTTCGGCAACAATGAATCCCCAGTAAACTATCCTTCAAACGGCTACTATCCGTTTCGTCAGGACTCTTCGTTCCTTTACTATTTCGGAATCAACCGTGACGGACTTGTCGGTATCATCGACATTGACGAAGACACGGAGACCATCGTAGGCAATGACATCGACATTGAAGATATCGTTTGGTTCGGTTCCGTTGACAGTGTAAAGGAACTTGCCGCAAGCGTAGGCGTCAGCAAAACGGCACCTATGAAACAGCTTCAGGTAATATGTAACGAGGCCCTTAGACAACATAAGCCAGTACATTTCCTTCCTCCGTACAGGTTTGACACAAAACTGCAAATCTTCGACCTGCTCGGCATACATCCTAACCAACAGAAAGAGGCTGCGTCGCTTGAACTTATCAACGCTGTAATAACAATGCGTTCAACGAAGGAACAGCAGGAAATAGACGAAATAGAAAACGCTTGCTCAATAGGATACAAAATGCACACTACGGCAATGCGCCTGACAAAACCGGGCCTGACGGAAAAATACATAGGTGGACAGGTTGACGGCGTAGCGCATTCATACGGTGCAATGGTAAGTTTCGCAACAATCTACACACAGCATGGCGAAATTATGCACGGCGCTCCACGATGGGATGAGCTACAGGACGGACGGCTCGTGTTATGCGATGCAGGAGCCGAAAACCGCAACAATTATTGTTCGGATAATACGAGAACATATCCCGTCAATGGAAAATTCACCCAACGCCAACTCGACATATACAGTATTGTTGAAGCCTGTCATGACTACGTTCTTAACGTAGCCAAACCAGGAGTGCGATATAAAGACGTACATTTAGCCGTATGCAGACTCATGGCAGGTAAACTGAAAGAGCTTGGACTGATGAAGGGCGATGTCGACGAAGCCGTCAATGCAGGGGCGCACGCAATGTTTCTACCCCACGGATTAGGACATATGATGGGTATGGACGTACACGATATGGAAGGTCTCGGGCAAATATACGTCGGATTTGACGAAGAGACACGTCCCTCTACACAATTCGGCACTAACGCATTAAGGATGGGACGCCGGCTGGAAGAAGGCTTTGTAGTGACCGATGAACCGGGTATATATTTCATTCCTGACTTGATTGACGACTGGAGGGCAAAAGGACTCCACACCGATTTCATTAATTATGATGTACTCGAAACATACAAGGACTTTGGCGGAATACGAATAGAAGACGACGTTCTGATAACAGCAGACAGTTGCCGTTTCCTCGGAAAAGAACGCATACCTTACCATCCTAAGGACGTAGAAGAGTTCATGGCAAACAATTAAACAAATAAATAAAAATAAAAACATGAGAAAACTATTTGCAATGATGTTGCTGGCCTGCATCACGGCAGGAGCAAACGCACAGGAGAAAAAAGCCTCCGAAGACAAGAACAAAGCCGTGTTTACAACAATCAAGGCTAACCCCATTACAAGTATCAAAGACCAAAACCGTAGCGGAACTTGCTGGGCATATTCAACGCTGAGCTTCCTCGAGAGTGAAATCTTGAAGAATACAGGCAAGACATACAACCTCTGCGAAATGTTCATCGCCAACAAAGATTACATGGACCGCGCCATCGTGACCGTAAGAATGCACGGCGACAGTCAGTTCTCACAAGGCGGAAGCTTCGAAGACGTTGTAACAATAATGCAGAACTACGGAATATGCCCAGAAGAAGCCATGCCTGCTCCAGGAACCCTTACAGGAGACTCTCTCGCTAACTTTGATGAGTTCTTTGGCGTAATGGAACCTTATGTTGCAGCCGTAGCGAAAAGTAAGGCCAAAAAGATATCACCACAATGGAAAAAGGGACTACAAGGCATTATCGACGCTTATCTTGGAGCATGCCCTGAGAAATTTACGTATGAAGGAAAAGAATATACTCCGAAGGAGTTTGCCGCAAGCCTGGGCCTCAATCTTGACGACTATGTATCAATAACCAGCTACACTCACCATCCATTCTACACTCAGTTCCCAATCGAAATACAAGACAACTGGCGCTGGGCACAGTCCTACAACGTACCGATGGATGAACTGATGAAAATCATCGACAATGCAATAAACGAAGGTTATACAGTTGCATGGGGTGGCGATGTTACAGAGGACGGTTTCACACGCAAAGGTCTCGGTATAGCCTATGACGTAAAGAAAGCACGCAGCATGGCTGGCACTGACGCAGACCGTTGGTTCAAACTCTCTGCAACAGAGAAGAGAAGCAAGCTCGATTCTCTCGGAATTGACGCTCCTGAGATTGTTCCAACACAGGAAATGCGCCAGGAAGCATTCGACAGCTGGGAAACAACTGATGACCACGGAATGCACCTATACGGTATTGCAAAAGACCAGAACGGCCGTGAATATTACATGGTTAAGAACTCATGGGGTGAATACGGCGACTACAAAGGTACGTGGTACATGACAAAGAACTACGTGGCTTACAAGACAATGAACATTATGGTCAACAAAAACGCCATTCCAAAAGATATCCGCAAGAAACTCGGTATCTGATTCATAAAAAAGAATACTTGACTACAGAACGGAGAATTATGGCCTATCCTGATGAATTACAGGGTACAAGACGTGTCATAATTCTCCTTTTTTTATTCCCAATTACCAACACATACACCTCCAAATTCCATATTTTCCAACGTAAAGGGCCTTTTTCTTGTTTTTTCTTTGTAACTTTACACGCACTTTTGTCAAAGGCAAAAGTCTTGGAACAGAAAAAACAAAAAACGATATAATGCATTTCAAATGGAATTACGAGCAACCGACATCAGAACAAACAAGGGAGGCTGAGGAATTATCCACCAAGATTGGAATAAGTCCCATACTTGCCGAAATACTTATAAAACGTGGTATTACGACAGAATCAGCCGCAAAACGGTTCTTCCGTCCACAGCTCAACGACCTCATAAACCCATTCCTGATGAAGGACATGGACGTGGCCGTAGACAGACTGAACGACGCAATGGGCCGCAAGGAACGTATCATGGTGTACGGCGATTATGACGTTGACGGGTGTACAGCCGTTGCACTCGTCTATAAATTTTTGCAACAGTTTTATTCTAACATTGACTATTACATCCCCGACCGTTACGACGAAGGATATGGAGTAAGCTATAAAGGGATTGAATACGCCAAGCAGACAGGTGTTAAACTCATCATTATCCTTGATTGCGGAATAAAGGCAAACGAGGAGATAGCTCATGCCAAAAGCCTCGGCATTGACTTCATCATCTGCGACCATCATGTGCCGGATGAGGAGATGCCGCCAGCAGTAGCTATCCTCAATCCAAAACGCAGCGATGACACATATCCCTTCAAACACCTTTGCGGATGCGGGGTTGGCTTCAAATTCATGCAGGCGTTCGCCAAGAATAACGGCATTCCGTTCTCACGGCTTCTGCCATTATTGGATTTCTGCGCAGTGAGCATTGCCGCAGATATTGTACCTGTAGTCGAGGAGAACCGCATACTGGCATTCCATGGTCTAAAACAGCTGAACCAAAACCCAAGCGTAGGCCTGAAAGCGATTATCGACATTTGCGGACTTAGCGGACGCACGCTTACAATGAGCGACATTGTATTCAAAATCGGACCGCGCATAAACGCTTCCGGCAGAATGGAAAATGGACGGGAAAGCGTTGACCTGCTTGTAGAAAAAGACTTCAGCCAGGCTTTGAAAGAAGCTAAACACATCAACGAATACAACGAGTTGCGCAAGGACATAGACAAACAAATGACCGAGGAGGCCAACCAAATAATATCAAGAATAGAAAGCCAAAAGCGCCATTCCAGCATTGTACTGTATGACGAGAACTGGAAAAAAGGTATAATAGGCATTGTCGCGTCACGACTTACTGAAATATACTTCCGCCCTACAATAGTACTGACACGCGAAGACGACCTCGCCACGGGTTCGGCAAGAAGCGTCACCGGTTTCGACGTATACTCAGCAATCAAAAGTTGCCGCGATATACTGATCAACTTCGGAGGACACACATACGCGGCGGGACTAACCCTTAAATGGAAAGATGTTCCTGAGTTCCGCAGGCGTTTCCAGCATTATGTCGACGAGCATATACAACCGGAACAGACCGAGGCAACGCTTGACATCGACGCAATGATAGACTTCAAGGACATTACACGTAAACTGCATGCCGACTTAAAGAAGTTCGGACCGTTCGGTCCGATGAACCAGAAACCGCTGTTCTGCACTACTGATGTCTATGACTTCGGAACGAGCAAAGTGGTGGGGCGAGAACAGGAGCACATCAAGCTTGAACTTGTCGACTCAAAATCAAACAACGTAATGAACGGCATTGCCTTCGGACAAAGCGGCTCGGCACGTTACATCAAATCTAAACGAAGCTTCGATATCGCATACACCATAGAGGACAACGTTTTCAAACACAATGGCGTACAGCTGCAAATCGAGGACATAAGACCATCTGAAGAATAATTAAGAATTAAGAGTTAAGAATTAAGAAAAATGAATGTCTTTGACGGCAATGGATATTTTCTTAATTCTTAACTCTTAATTCTTAATTTCCACGCCTATGGACAAATATCTCCGGATACTAAAAGAATATTGGGGCTACGATGATTTCCGCGGAATACAGCGTGAAATCATCGAGAGCATAGGTGCCGGACACGACACGCTCGGACTTATGCCTACAGGCGGCGGCAAGTCGCTTACATTCCAGGTGCCAGCCTTGGCCACTGGAGGTGTATGCATCGTAATCACCCCGCTTATCGCCCTGATGAAGGACCAGGTAGACCATCTGCGCCAAAGAGGCATAAAGGCGGCGGCCGTCTACTCCGGAATGCAGCACGCCGACGTAATCACGACACTTGAAAACGCCATCTTCGGCGGAGTGAAAATACTGTACGTATCGCCCGAAAGGCTGTCGTCCGAACTTTTCCAGAAAAAACTTGGCCACATGAAAGTGAGCTTCATCACCGTTGACGAGGCCCACTGCATAAGCCAATGGGGCTATGATTTCCGTCCGTCATACCTTAAGATAAACGACATAAGGCGCATAAAGCCCGACGCGCCGATACTCGCACTAACGGCAACAGCCACTCCACGCGTGGTAGACGACATCCAGGCATGTCTCGGATTCAGTCGTGACAACGTGTTCAGGATGAGTTTCGAGCGCAAGAACCTGGCCTACATCGTAACCAAGACGAGCAACAAAATGGGCGAGGCGCTACGCCTGCTCAACAGCATCGACGGTTCGGCAATAATCTACGTGCGCAGCCGTAAACGCACGAAAGAGACGGCGCAAGCCCTCATTAAGGCCGGTATAAGCGCCACGTTCTACAACGCCGGACTTGAAACTGCCGTACGCGACACTCGCCAGAAGCAATGGCAGGAGGACAAAACACGCGTAATGGTGGCCACAAACGCATTCGGTATGGGAATAGACAAGCCCGACGTTCGTCTCGTGATACACATCGACTGTCCAGACTCGCCGGAAGCCTACTTTCAGGAGGCTGGGCGTGCAGGGCGCGACGGCAAGCCGGCATACGCTATACTGTTGTACGACGGCAACGACAAAGCCAAACTAAAGCGTCGCATTGACGAGACTTTCCCCGACAAAGACTACATACGCAAAGTGTACGAACACCTTGCCTACTTCTATCAGATAGGCATAGGCAGCGGCGGCGGGTGCCGTTTCGAGTTCAACATCGAGCGGTTCTGCCAGTATTTCAAGCATTTCCCTGTGCCAGTCGACTCGTCACTCAAGATTCTATCGCGCGCAGGATATATTGACTACGAGGACGGCCGCGACGACATGTCACAGGTGAACATACTGACGGGAAGGGAGGAACTGTACCGGCTGGACAGCCTCAGCGACAACGAAAACACCGTGATTACAGCGTTACTGAGGAATTACGGCGGTTTGTTCACCGACTTCTGCTATATCGAGGAAAGCCTCATCGAGCAACAAACAGGACTGTCGCGCGACAGCATTTACATGATACTGAAAAACCTGACACGGCGGAACATCATACGCTACATACCACGAAAGAAGATACCGCACATCCGCTATCTGCAAAGGCGGGAGGAAGCCGAACGCCTGGTGTTCTCCAACGATATATACGACGACCGCAAGCGCGAGTACACCGAACGCATTGATGCCATGATAAGCTATGCCGAGAACAACTACGTATGCCGCAGCCGACAGTTGCTGAGGTATTTCGGCGAGATGCGCACGGATGACTGCGGACAGTGCGACGTTTGCCGCGCACATGGCATGAACACGGGCAGCAAAGGGGAGATTAACGCCGCCAAGGCCGGGATAATGGCCGCGCTGGCCGACAAGGCAATGCATTCGGTAACCGACATTACGCTTACCGGCATTGCCAACGATATTATAAAAAAGGCCATAGCCGATCTCGTCTGCGAAGAGAAGATACACATAAAGGACGGGAAACTGGCCATACGCCACAATACCTGATGGCGTATCCGATCCGTCCGCGCCCGCTTGCATGGCAAGCCGTTATTACCAAGCGGCAAAAACACGGATACGCATTAAGTTCCACACTACCATACGCCTATATTACACTTTGTCCACGAAACAAGCCCAGCCACTTACACTTTGAAAAACGTTGACGCTGTAGAACGGGCGCGGCCTAAAATTTCTTTCCGATTGACTTAAATACGCCAATCTGGCGTGTGCAACCGTAAATCATTGCGGTAATTGCGGTTACACACGCCAGCCGTTTTTTGTGCAATGAAAAACGGCCTTTTTCGCTCGGAAAAACCATGTTTTTCGTTGAGAACACTATGCTTTCTCATCGAGAAAACTATCTTCCAGCAATGCGAAAGCTATCTTCCAGCAATGCGAAAGCTATCTTCCAGCAACGAGAAAGCAAAGCGTACTCAATTTAACAAATAATTCTTTACGTTCAAAAGAACCGTTTTGCTAATTCGGCATGGCATTTTCCCAAAATACGTTTCCAGATTGCGCAAGAACCGTAAACTTTCCTCAATGACAATTTGCTACGCTTCAGACAAATCTGATTGACAAACGCGCGCAGACCATAAGGTAGCAAAACAAACGGCGCAAAGCCGTTAGCCTTGCACCGTTACGCCGCTACACTAAGGCAGCGGCAACATTCCGACAAACCCATTAATTGTTCTCCGGGCGCAGCTTGCGCACCGTTGCGCCTGCCTGCCACATCTCACTTTCACGCATTTGACGCAGCTCCTCGTTCAACTTGTCACGATAGTCGGGCTTCGAGTTGCTGTCGATGGAGATTTGCGCCTCGTTGCCAGACTTTACTGACAGGTAGAGCCACTCCATAACGGGCTTGATAGCCTCACGGAAGCGCGGCGCCCAGTCGAGCGCGCCACGTTGCGCCGTTGTGGAGCAGTTAGCGTACATCCAGTCCATACCCTTGGCTCCGAACAACGGGCCGAGGCTCTGTGTAAGCTCCTCGACAGTCTCGTTGAAAGCCTCCGAAGGCGAATGTCCGTGCTCGCGCAGCACCTGGTACTGAGCCTCAAGCAGCCCCTCGATAGCTCCCATAAGCGAACCACGCTCGCCTGTAAGGTCGCTCGTAGCCTCGCGCTCGAACGTAGTCTTGAACAGATAGCCTGCCCCGATACCTATACCGAAAGCTATAGTGCGCTCCTCGGCACGTCCGGTAGCATCCTGATAAACGGCATACGAGCAGTTAAGCCCCCTGCCCTCGCAGAACATAGTACGCAACGACGTACCCGAACCCTTGGGCGCTACCATTATGACATCTATGTCCTCCGGCGGAACAACACCCGTGCGGTCGCTCCAGTTGATAGCGAAGCCGTGCGAATAATACAGAGCCTTGCCCTTTGTAAGGTATGGTTTTACCTTCGGCCAAACCGATATCTGCCCCGCGTCGGACAGCAGCATGCATATTATCGTGCCCTTTTCGGCCGCCTCTTCAAGCGAAAAGAGCGTTTTGCCGGGCACCCATCCGTCGGCCACGGCCTTGTCATACGTCTTGCCCTCGCGCTGGCCGACGATTACGTTAAAGCCATTGTCGCGCAGGTTGCACGCCTGGCCGGGACCCTGAATGCCGTAGCCAAGCACGGCGATGGTCTCGTCTTTCAACACCTCGCGCGCCTTCTCCAATGAAAACTCCTTACTGGTGACAACCGTTTCGATAACGCCACCGAAATTCATTTCTGCCATAATCCTTTTTGTTTTATAATGTATTGTTAAACGTTATATTACCACTCTCATCCGCAACCGCTGCTTAAGTAAAGGCTATCATGCTGCGGCACACCTCCGTCTCGCCGTCATCTCCGGGAGTGCTCTTGGTTATCCGCACGCAGACGGCGCCGTCGGCAACATCCTCACGGTAAAAGTTAAGCGTATCGCCATAATGGCTTTCAGACACGTAGGCTATGTCAAACCGCCGCACCCGATGTTCCCTATACCAATCCAAGCCGAACAAATCAAGCACATGCTCAATGTACTTCACGCTGTTGATATGCCCATTGACGTCCACGTCGCTGTAATGCGTGGGCAATGAAGCCACACGGCACGCATCTTTTCCTATCTTTACGCGTGACAGCGAAGCGATAGGACAAACCCTTTCCATATCAACATAACGCGCAATCTCGCCTCCGCCAAGGTCTGGAATATTCAATGGCTGACGGGTATCTGTGTCAATAAGTGCCCAGATACTCCGCCCATAGCCATAAACGCGGTTATCATCGACAGCATCGACAATACGGAAATTACGATTGGTAAAGTACCTCATCACCCCTTCAATCCACGTTTCTACGCTGAACCTCGCGTATTCCGGCGGCATTTCCTCCATCTCCACGGCAAGCCGGGACAGCACCCATGTCTTGTGTTCCGGATTCAGTTGGGGCATGCCGAAACCTCTGTCTGTAGCATGAAAGTCAGCCGCGTTGAGCAGATGGTTGCCCAAATGTCCCATTGATAACCGTTTGGAGAAATCACAATGGAACGGCTCGGCCATAAAATCGTATCGTCCCGTCCTGTCAAGCATTTTTCTTCCTATTTTGCTCCTGCATTTCAAGAAAATCACTAACCTGTTCAACAGTGCTGCGCGTAATGGCTATACGTCCGCTACGGGTGTACTGAAGCACACAATTAAACTTGTCGAGCGCAAAGTACAAGGCCGTTATATCTTCAGTAACACCGCTCAGCATCACACTGCAGAACGTCGGATTGACCTCTACTATACGGGCATCAGCCTTCCTGATAGTCCTCGAAATATCCGGATTGTCAAGAACCTCCGGCGTTGACAACTTATAAAGCCCAACCTCACGGATGAACAGCTGGTCGTCTGTATAATAGTCGGCCTTAATTACGTCAATCTTTTTCTCTATCTGCTTGGTTATCTTTATTATCTGGTCCTCATCGCTCCATGCTGTTATCGTGTACTTATGCACCCCCTCAATGCTCGAGGCCGACACGTTAAGGCTCTCGATGTTGACCTGCCTACGGGTGAAAACCGCCGTTATCTGATTAAGTATTCCGGCTATGTTTTCAGAGTACACCAACAGTGTGTACAGCTTTTTATCGGTTGTTTCCATATATTCTTATTTGTAGTCAAAGTTCCTGAAGGACGGCTATACGCCATTACACCTTGACGGCCAATGTCTATTTACCTTGCAGCGTTGCCACCGCCTGGGCACGGCCATCACGTAATCAAACCTTCAGGCTCCTTTATTTATCAACTTTATATCTCTAACATCATCTCGCCTACTGGACATCCAGGCGGCGTCATCGGCAGTATGTTTTCCTCCTCTTTTACAGCGCACTCCAGCAGATACGGGCCTTCGGTAGCAAGCATTCTTGCCACTTCATCCTTCAGTCTGTCACGGTCAGCTACAAAAGAATAGCTTATCCCATAGCCCGCGCATATCTTTCCGTAATCAGGATTCTGCATACGGGTGAACGAACGGCGCTTGTCAAAGAACATATCCTGCCATTGCCTTACGTTACCAAGATAATTATTGTTCATCAATATAATCTTGACAGGCGCATGCTGCTCCATTATCGTACCCAATTCATGTATGCTCATCTGTAATCCGCCGTCGCCCGTAAACATGCAAACGGTACGGTCTGAGGCGCCGAAAGTTGCCCCGATGGCAGCAGGAAGGCCATATCCCATCGTGCCAAGACCGCCACTGCTGACAATGGAACGCTTCTTATTATACTTGAAATAACGGCATGAAAACATCTGGTTGAGACCTACGTCGTTTACCAATACGGCATCGCCGTGGGTCGCCTCAGCCACTGCGTTTACAACCTCACCCATCAACAACGGTCCTTCCTCTGGATGTATGGCCGGACGTATAACTTTTTCAAATTCCTTTTCATACAATGGAACAAAGCTGTCGAGCCACTCTTTATGCTCACGCTTCTCCAGAAGCGCCGTTATTGCGGGCAGAGACACCTTGCAGTCAGCCACTACAGCCACGTCCGTCTTAACGTTCTTGTCTATCTCAGCTTTGTCAATATCAAGATGTATTATTCTTGCCTGCTTTGCGAATGTGGAGACATCACTTATCACACGGTCACTGAAACGCATCCCGATAGCAATAAGGACATCGCACTCCTGCTCCTTTATGTTCGGAGCATAATTACCGTGCATACCCAACATGCCGACATTCAGAGGATGATCGGTTGGCAATGCGGAAAGTCCCAACAGTGTACGGCCTGCAGGTATGCCACCTTTTTCAAGAAAGTCTACCAACTCTTGCTGTGCGTTACCAAGTTCAACACCCTGTCCCACTAACGCCAGCGGCTTCTCTGAATGGTTAATCAGCTCTGCCGCACGCCGCACCGCCTCCTCATTTAGAGTTGGATAAGCGACATAACTGCGCACAAAATCCACCTCGCAGGGCTTGTATTCCGTAGTCTCTATCTGTGCGTTCTTCGGAAAATCAAGCACAACCGGACCTGGCCTTCCTGACCGGGCAATATAAAACGCACGGCTAACAGCCCACGCAATATCCTCTGCACGACGTATCTGGTAGCTCCATTTACTGATAGGTTGGGCCACACCGACAAGATCCACTTCCTGAAATGCGTCCGTGCCCAATGCCGATACTCCTACCTGTCCAGCAATAACCACTATCGGGGTAGAATCCATCATTGCGTCAGCTACGCCTGTCAGAGTATTCGTGGCACCGGGACCGCTCGTCACGAGACACACACCTACGTCACCGCTCACTCTTGCATAACCTTCGGCGGCATGCGCAGCAGACTGTTCGTGACGCACCAAAATGTGCTCAAAAGCTTTCTTTTCCCCGCGCGTATAATCATAAAGAGTATCAAAAACCGGCATTATGGCACCGCCAGGGTAACCGAAAATAGTCTTCACACCCTCGGCTTTCAACGCCCTCATAAGGGCCTCTGCTCCGGTAATTACTTCTGTTGGCATAATATCTATTAATGTTTTTATCTATAGTAATAAAGCAGCAAGAAAGAAAAAAGTAAAACAGAATACACCAGGTTGTTTATCCGCAACGTAAAGAAACAAGCATTACACACCTCATGGCATATATACTTTACCATTTCTTCCATTACATTTATCACTCAATCAATTATCCTCACTCCTCCTTTATCGGCCGAACTCACGCTTTGGGCGTAAGCACGCAAGGCCTTGCTAACCTCACGTTTACGTGTCATAGGACGCTGTCCCCGCGACGCAAGCTCATCGTCACTTAGCCTTACATTGATAGAACGGTTGGGAATGTCTATCTCGATGATGTCACCATCAACTATCTTGCCTATATTTCCGCCTGCCGCAGCTTCAGGAGAGATGTGTCCTATACTTAGGCCCGACGTTCCCCCACTAAAGCGTCCGTCAGTAATCAGGGCGCATTCCGTACCGAGATGCATACTCTTTATATATGAAGTAGGATAAAGCATCTCCTGCATTCCCGGACCGCCCTTTGGCCCTTCATGGGTTATTACAACGCAATCGCCACTCTTGACTTTTCCGCCGAGAATGCCCTCACAGGCGTCTTCCTGCGAATCGAACACCTTGGCAGGACCACTGAACTTCCAGATTGACGGATCTACACCGGCCGTCTTGACCACACATCCATCCTGGGCGATGTTACCGAAAAGCACGGCCAAGCCGCCATCCTTTGTGTAAGCATGCTCAATATCACGTATGCAACCATTGACACGGTCGGTATCAAGCGTACCCCATCGCTCGTTTTGCGACCCCATACGAGTGGAGAACCTACGCCCCGGGGCGCTCTGGTAAATACGGTCGGCCTCAGGATTAACATCGCCCACCGTTATGTCATACATTCTAAGTTGCTCACCGAGCGTCTTTCCATCCACTCTCATCACGCTGCCGTCAATCAATCCACCCTTGGAGAGTTCGTTCATTATACCGAAGATACCTCCTGCGCGGTTGCACTCCTGCACACTGTATTTCTGCGTGTTCGGAGCCAGCTTACACAGACAAGGCACCTTGCGGCTGAGCATGTCGATATCGCTCATCTTGAAATCGGCACCCGCCTCTTGCGCGACGGCAAGCAAATGCAACACTGTATTGGTACTTCCGCCCATGGCAATGTCAAGCGTCATGGCATTAAGGAATGCCGCACGTGTAGCTATATTACGCGGAAGCACGCTTTCATCACCATCCTCATAATACTTAATTGCGTTGGTAACTACTTGCCGTGCTGCGTCCTTGAACAGACGTATGCGGTTTTCATGCGTTGCAAGAATCGTTCCGTTTCCAGGCAAAGCTAGGCCTATCGCTTCAGTAAGCGAGTTCATCGAATTGGCTGTAAACATACCTGAACAGCAGCCACACCCCGGACAAGCGCTTCGTTCTATCTCGCTTATTTCCTCATCCGTTACGCTCGGATCGGCCCCTTTGACCATTGCCGTTATCAAATCGGCATTTTCATTGCGCCACCGGCCGGCCTCCATCGGACCGCCGCTGCAGAATACTGTAGGAATGTTAAGCCGCATGGCAGCCATAAGCATGCCGGGCGTTACCTTGTCGCAGTTGGATATGCAAATCATGGCGTCCGCCTTATGCGCATTGACCATGTATTCAACAGAATCAGCAATGATATCACGGGAAGGAAGGGAATACAACATGCCGTCATGCCCCATGGCAATGCCATCGTCAATGGCTATTGTATTGAACTCGGCCGCATAACATCCCATCTTCTCTATCTCGGCCTTTACTATCTGTCCTATTTCATGCAGGTGGGTATGTCCGGGCACAAACTGGGTAAATGAGTTGACTATAGCTATTATCGGTTTGCCGAATTGCTCGTGCTTCATTCCCGACGCAACCCACAGGGCTCTTGCCCCTGCCATGCGACGTCCCTCTGTACATACCGCGCTCCTTAACTTATGTTTCATCTCCTTATGTCTTATCTTAATGTAAACACATTTGCAAAGGTACATCATTTTTGCCGAACGGGCAACATTATTTTTAATTATTTTGACTTAAAACGTCACAACTGTAATTAAAACAGGGTAAAAAGTAACGAATTAATAGATATAAATGCACATACGAACAGGAATTGTGCAATAACCGGACGACGGTCTCATGAAGGATGAATACACGCAACAAAAAAAACGGGACGAGCCCGTAAAGACCCATCCCGTCGGATTTTATACTATTGGATTAATTTATTTCGTATTGTCGTTGAATGTTGCAACACGATTGAACTCAACCTGTTCAAAGAGCTTGTCGGTAGCTCCGCAACCCTTTGTCGAGAGGCGGTCGGCTGAAATCTTATACTTGTTGACAAGTATTTTCTTCACTGCCTCGGCACGAGCCTCAGAAAGTTTCTGGTTCAATTCCGCTGAACCTTCGGGTGAAGCATAGCCCTTGATTTCCACCTGTGCCTCAGGATGGTTCTTCATATACTGAGCGATGAGCTCGATGGGAGCGTACTGAGCGGGATCAACAACCGACTTACCCTGGCGGAAAAGTACCGTAGGCTGCAGGTTGGTCACCGTCGCCGGCTTTTCATACTTAGGCGCCGGCTTATTGTTGCAGTCGTCGAGAGCCTTCTGCAAGTCACTTATCTGGCGGTCCTTGGCTGCCAGCTGCGCGTCCTTACCGTTCAAGTCGTCACGCAGGTCGTTGATTTTGGCATTGAGAGCGTCAATCTCTGACTGGTCACGAAGCTCAGCAATCTTGAAGTTGTGTGTGCCGTTGGAGTTCTTGAACTTGTAAATAAAACCTACATTCAGCTGGAAGCCTGACTCGTGTACGTCATACTCAACCTCGTTATCACGAACCATGTTGTTACCAGCAAGAGTCCAAATCATTGCCGGCTCGATGTAAATCTGCCATGCCTTAGCCTTGCCAAGGTTGAAAGCAAAGTCTACAGCCGCTTTAGACGTAAGCTGGTCATCGTTAAAATCGTCTGACGGATGGCCGAAGATGTGCCCCCAACCAAAACCGTAAAGAGCAGAAACCTCGAAGAACCTCGGCTCACCCTTATATCCACCGAACCAGTTGCTCAAGTTGACCGTTCCCAACAGAGAGGTGTTGATGGAACGTACGAATGTCTTTATTGACGAATAAGGCTTATTGGAAAAATACACATTGCTCTCCAACGCAAAGCCGAACACTGGCGTAAAGTTACGGCCAAGACGGACGCCAAGATTGGGGTTCAGGTCGCTAAGCCAGCTGTGGCCTGTCGTCTTTGTGGCCAAACCGCCATTGACGCCAATGTAAATGTTATCCAAAGTCTTGCTTTCAACTACAGTCTGAGCTGAAACACTTGCAGTCATAGCTCCTACCAAAAGCATTAAAAATAACTTCTTCATGTTACAAATAATTTAATTTAACAATCAATTCATTTCAATTTTTTACCATTATCAACCTATTGTAAGGTAATGCAAAGATACGTAAAAGAAATCACCGGCCAAAAAATTTTCAAGGAATTTACCTTGTCAATTCATAAAAGCCGTTGACAATATTACCTTTAGAACAAAATATCTGTGTTTTATAACAATCCGCTTAACTCATGAACGCCGGTTTTTCAGCCCGCCGCGCCTTTGTTTCTTATACACGATAACAATCCCAACGCCATAACGTCTACTGAAAGCTGAAAAACATATACCTATTTATATATAACGCGCATGCACGGAATGTCATCCTAAATAATCGAAAAACATGCACGCATACGTAACACGCCAAAACATAAACAGTAGCTGGAGAAACAACAGCAAGCGTCCATACCGACACTAACGGCAAAACGCACATTAGGGAAACAAGTGCAGGAACACATGCAGGAGGTGGCCTTTTACAAGCTGAAAGGCCACCTTTCATGAAGCAAAAGGCCATCTTTTACAACACAAAAGACCGTCTTTTGCAAAACGTCTAATATCCAAGGTGATAGACCCCACACTGCATCAGCTCATTAACATACAGTAATCCAGCTACACGCACATTGCGCCATAACATACGAGATGTTATCACCGTTAAGATAAACTTAATATTTATCAATTATACGAAGCAAACAAGGTTAATTTTGATAAAATCAGAATAAATAATTAACAAAAGCGATTGCAGGTATCGTTTTTTTGCAATATATTTGCCGACATGAAGAAAGCAACCATTTGGACAATAGCAATAGTGATGGGACTCTCGTTCCTCGTCCTGCTCTTCATGCAATTGAAGTACATCGAGGCGATGGTCCAGATGAAGAAAGAGCAGTTTGACGAATCTGTCAACAAAGCCCTTTACCAAGCCTCGCGCAATCTTGAGCTTAACGAGACACTGAAATATCTTGAGCGCGACGTCAATGCCACAGGGCGCATGAGCAGCAATACCGACTCTACAGACAGGATACACGACTATTCAAACGGAGCAGCTCAACACTCTCACCAGTCATCCGTCTCCGTACACAACGGCAAGACATACTCTACGTTTGAACTCAAGACGATGACCATCAAGCCATCTACAATGCCAAAGGCGGTAATCCTGCACAGCGACAAGAACTCCATATCGGAAGCGACAAAGTCAATGCGCGAAATCGTGAAGAACCGCTATATCTACCAAAAGGCATTGCTCGACGAAGTTGTTTACAGCATTCTATACACCGCCTCTGACAAACCCCTGCGCGAGCGAATAAACTTCAAAATGCTTGACCAGGACATAAGGACGGAGCTTATGAACAATGGGATAGACCTGCCATACCACTTCACGGTATCTACCCAAGACGGACGTGAGGTGTACCGGTGCCCGGACTATACTGAGGAAGGCGAGGACTACACATACTCACAGGCATTATTCCGCAACGATCCGTCAAACAAGATGGGAGTGGTGAAAATCCATTTCCCTGACATGGGAAGCTATATATTCAGCGGAGTCAGGTTCATGATACCGTCGGTGGTATTTACCGTGGTGCTGCTCGTAACGTTTATCTTCACTATCGTCGTGATATTCAGGCAAAAACGATACACAGAGATAAAGAACGACTTTATAAACAACATGACACATGAGCTGAAAACGCCAATCAGCAGCATTTCGCTTGCCGCGCAAATGCTCAACGACGAAAGCGTTACGAAAAGCCCAGTGATGATGAAACACCTCGGTGGAGTAATCAACGATGAGTCAAAACGCTTGCGGTTCCTCGTGGAGAAAGTGCTGCAAATGTCAATGTTCGACCGGAAGAAGGCCATCTTCAAGAAAAAAGAACTCAACCTCAACGAACTCGTTGACAATGTCGCTAACACCTTCACACTACGTGTTGAACATACAGGGGGACATATAACGACAAAGCTGAACGCCACCGAACCTACGATATACGTTGACGAAATGCACTTCACGAACGTCATATTCAACTTGCTTGACAATGCCGTGAAGTACCGCGATCCTGACCGTCCGGTGGAACTCCTCATATCAACATGGAACGATAAGGAAAAACTATACCTGTCCGTAAAGGACAACGGACTTGGCATAAAGAAAGAAAACTTGAAAAAAATATTCGAGAAATTCTACCGCGTACACACGGGGAACGTACATGACGTAAAAGGATTCGGATTAGGACTCGCCTATGTAAAAAAGATGGTTGAATTGCATAAAGGCGAAATACATGCCGAAAGCGAAAGAGGAAAAGGAACGAATTTTATAATATCATTACCAATAATAAAAAATAAATAACTATGGACGAGAAATTGAAAATACTACTTTGCGAGGACGACGAGAACTTGGGTATGCTCCTTCGCGAATATTTACAGGCAAAAGGTTATAGTGCAGAACTTTGCCCGGACGGTGAGGCCGGATACAAGGCTTTCCTGAAAAGCAAGTTTGACATCTGTGTTCTTGACGTGATGATGCCTAAGAAGGACGGATTCACGCTGGCTCAGGAGATACGCCAGGCCAACGCAGAGATACCTATCATATTCCTTACTGCGAAGACATTGAAAGAGGACATCCTCGAAGGATTCAAAATCGGCGCCGACGATTACATCACAAAGCCATTCTCGATGGAAGAGCTTGTATTCCGTATTGAAGCTATACTCCGCCGCGTACGTGGCAAGAAGAACAAGGAAAACACGATATACCATATCGGACGTTTCACCTTCGATACGCAAAAACAACTACTCACCATCGGTGAAAAGCAGACAAAACTGACAACTAAAGAAAATGAACTGCTTGCATTGCTGTGCTCACACGCAAATGAAATACTCCAGCGCGACTTTGCGTTAAAGACCATATGGATTGACGATAACTACTTCAACGCACGTTCAATGGATGTATACATCACTAAACTGCGCAAGCACCTGAAGGATGATGACCAGATTGAAATAATCAATATCCACGGTAAGGGATACAAACTGATAACCCCCGAACAGGACTAAGTCAACAAACGACTTTACAGACTGATATAAAAGACAGGCCGGACATTGAAAAAATCCAATATCCGGCCTGTCTTTGTATTTTATTAATTAAAGCATTACTTGTACTCACTCCATGCCTTAATGTCGATGTCTTCAAGCCGCACGCGGCAGAAAGCATTGATAAACGCTGTAGCAAGACGGCTGTTAGTTATCAAAGGAACATTGAGGTCGATAGCAGCGCGACGTATTTTATAACCGTTTGAAAGCTCGCTTACCGTAAGGTCTTTAGGAATGTTCACAACCAAATCGATTTCATGATTATGCAACATGTCAAGAGCCTGCGGATGTTTGTCGGCATCAGACGGCCAATAGACTAACGTATTCTCCACCCCATTGTCGGTAAGGAATTTTGAAGAGCCAACCGTTGCATAAAGTTTATATCCGTTCTTGACGAGCTGACGGGCCGCGTCGAGCATTTCGGCCTTCTGCTTCGGGCCACCGGTCGAAAGGAGGATGTTCTTCTCAGGGATACGCTGGCCTACTGAAAGCATGCTCTTCAATAGAGCGGTATTGGTATCATCGCCAAGACAACCTACCTCACCGGTTGACGCCATGTCGACTCCAAGAACAGGATCGGCTTTCTGCAAACGGTTGAAAGAGAACTGACTGGCCTTTATTCCGACATAATCAAGGTCGAACAAATCTTTGTCAGGACGTTCTACCGGCAACCCAAGCATTACCTTCGTAGCAAGTTCTATCAGATTGATTTTAAGAACTTTGCTGACAAACGGGAACGAACGTGACGCACGAAGGTTGCACTCTATTACCTTAATATCATTGTCGCGTGCAAGGAACTGTATATTGAAAGGACCGCTAATATGCAATTCCTGCGCTATCTTACGGCTCACACGCTTGATACGGCGTATAGTCTCACAATACAATTTTTGCGGGGGGAACTGTATAGTTGCATCGCCTGAATGAACTCCGGCAAACTCAATGTGTTCGCTAATAGCATAAGCGATTATCTCTCCGTCACGGGCGACAGCGTCCATTTCCACCTCCTTGGCATGCTCAATAAACTGGCTTACAACAACCGGATGGTCTTCTGAGACATTTGCAGCAAGCTTGAGGAAGCGCTCAAGTTCATCGTTATTTGAGCAAACATTCATCGCCGCTCCGGAAAGAACGTATGAAGGACGTACCAACACAGGGAAACCGACACGCTCAATGAACTTGTTTATATCATCCATGGATGTCAGTGCGCTCCATTCCGGCTGGTCAATACCGTTACGGCCTAACATAGAGGAGAACTTTGCGCGATCTTCCGCATTATCAATATCCTTAGCCGATGTTCCGAGAATCGGTACATTTTGGGCATCAAGACGCATAGCAAGATTATTTGGAATCTGGCCACCAGTTGACACGATCACGCCATGCGGGCATTCAAGGTCAATGATATCCATAACACGCTCGAACGTCAATTCGTCGAAATACAGGCGGTCGCACATGTCATAGTCTGTTGAAACAGTCTCCGGATTATAATTAATCATGACACTACGCCAACCTTGCTTTCTTATTGTATTAAGGGCCTGCACGCCGCACCAGTCAAACTCAACGGAACTACCGATACGATAAGCTCCGGATCCAAGTACTATAATTGAACGCTTGTCACGCTCGAAAGCTATATCACTATTCACACCGGCATAAGTAACATACAGATAATTAGTCTGAGCCGGATATTCAGCCGCGAGGGTGTCTATCTGCTTTACAACCGGCAATATACCGTAACTCTTACGCAAGTTGCGGATTACCAATCCTGCTTTCGCCATATTGCCAAGCTCGTTCTCAAGACCGACAGCACGGGCAATCTGGAAATCCGTAAAGCCATATACCTTGGCCATACGAAGCAGCTCCTTGTCAAGGACATTAACACTCTTACACTTTTTCAGAGCCTCGTCAATGTCGATAATATGCTTCAACTTATACAAAAACCATTTATCGATTTTCGTCAGTTCATGTATTTGGTCAATGGTATATCCACGATGCATGGCCTTAGAAATGACAAATATTCGATTATCCGTCGGGTCACGCAATGCTTCGTCTATATCTGAGATTTCAAGTTCTTTGTTCTCAACAAACCCATGCATGCCCTGCCCTATCATACGCAAGCCTTTTTGTATAGCCTCCTCAAAGTTACGTCCTATGGCCATAACCTCGCCGACAGACTTCATGGATGAGCCCAATTCACGGTCAACTCCCCTGAATTTGCTTAAGTCCCAACGTGGAATCTTGCAAACAACATAGTCAAGAGCCGGTTCAAAGAATGCGCTTGTTGTCTTTGTAACGGAATTTTTCAACTCAAACAAGCCATAACCTAACCCTAACTTGGCCGCAACGAAGGCAAGCGGATAGCCTGTTGCCTTAGACGCCAATGCAGAGCTACGACTTAAACGGGCATTGACCTCGATGACACGATAATCCTCGCTCTTGGGGTCGAAAGCATACTGAACGTTACACTCACCGACAATTCCGATATGACGAATAATCTTTATTGAAAGCGCACGAAGTTTATGATACTCACTGTTAGATAATGTTTGCGACGGAGCAATGACAATACTTTCACCCGTATGTATACCAAGAGGGTCAAAATTCTCCATATTACATACGGTTATGCAGTTATCATAACGGTCACGCACAACTTCGTATTCTATTTCCTTCCATCCCTTTAAGCTCTTTTCAACCAATACTTGTGGAGAAAATGAAAAAGCTTTCTCTGCCAAACGGTCAAGCTCTTCCTCATTATCGCAGAATCCACTGCCAAGACCGCCAAGGGCATAAGCCGCACGGATTATAACAGGATAACCTAAATCGGAAGCAGCCTTACGTGCTTGCTCTATATTCTCGCAAGCCTCACTCTTTATTGTTTTTACGTCAATCTCGTTAAGACGATCAACAAAAAGCTCACGATCCTCAGTATCCATGATGGCCTGAACAGGAGTGCCAAGAACACGTACGCCATATTTTTCAAGTACACCGCTCTTAAAAAGCTCAACGCCACAATTAAGAGCAGTTTGTCCTCCAAACGACAATAGAATGCCATCAGGACGTTCTTTCTCTATTACACGCTCGACAAAATACGGCTGAACCGGAAGAAAATATATCTGATCGGCAACGCCTTCAGATGTCTGCACAGTGGCGATATTCGGATTAATAAGCACTGTCTCAATGCCTTCCTCACGCAAAGCCTTCAATGCCTGTGAACCAGAATAGTCAAACTCACCCGCTTCACCTATTTTCAATGCTCCAGAACCAAGAAGCAGAACTTTCTTTATATCATTGTATTTCATATCAATATTTTTTCACCTTTCGACTTAGACTTCCTCATTCAGATTACTTAACTAACGCATCGACAAACCTGTCAAACATAAATTCTGTATCAACAGGCCCGGAACAAGCCTCCGGATGGAACTGGCTTGAGAACCAAGGATTGGTCTTATGGCGTATACCTTCATTACTGCCATCGTTCATATTGACGAAAAGTTCCTCCCATTCTTTGTCCAAAGTTGATGCATCAACAGCATAACCGTGATTCTGGCTGGTTACATAGCAATGCTCAGTTCCAACCAATCTAACCGGCTGGTTGTGTGAACGATGTCCGTATTTCAGCTTATATATTTTCGCTCCTCCAGCTTTTGCCAACAACTGGTTTCCCATGCATATTCCACATATCGGCTTTGTAGAAATACTCATTTGCTTACGTATTATATTTACAGCATCCTCACACATATCAGGATCACCAGGACCGTTGGCAAGAAATAAGCCGTCAAAGTCAATACCCGTATAATCATAATTCCAAGGTACACGAATAACCTCAACGCCTCTATTAACCAGGCACCTTATAATATTGTTCTTAACACCGCAATCAACAAGCACGACTTTCTTTCCACTGCCTTCATTATATCGAATAATTTGCTTGCAACTTACCTGGTCTACAAAGTTTACGCCCTCATAATTCGCCGTTGGAATGTTATCAGGTTCATCGTCAAACAAGATTTTACCCATCATAACTCCATGTTCACGTAACACCTTGGTAAGTTCACGCGTATCAATACCAGTAATACCTGGTACTTTCTCACGCTTCAGCCAATCGGCAAGGCTCTCAACTGCATTCCAATGACTATATTGCTCACTGTAATCCGCAACTATAATTGCAGATGCATAAATCTTGTCACTTTCCATAAAAGAGGCTATTCCATCTGGCTCAACAGTAAACGGCGGTACACCGTAATTACCGACCAATGGATATGTAAGCACCATTAACTGGCCTGCATACGATGGGTCCGTCAAGCTTTCAGGATAACCCATCATCGCCGTGTTGAACACCACCTCTCCAGCAACAGGGCAATCATAGCCAAAAGACTTTCCGTGGAACTTAGTTCCATCTTCCAATACTAAAGTTACGTTTCTCATTTTGTCGCGCTTTATTACTTGATGCAAACGCTGCCACAAAGGATTTTGTCCAAAAAGCAACGATTGCGTATTTTCAAAAAAATGCCCATGGACGGCACAAGTGCCTGCCGTGGGCTATTAGTTCACATTCACGTAGATTTAAAACTTTTGTTCATACTTGTAAACATTCTCGACATACTCGACAAATGCATGGTTTACAAGTTTTACTCCGCCAGGCGTTGGATAATTGCCTGTAAAATACCAATCGCCCTTATGTCCGGGAATAGCCTCATGCAAACCTTCAATTGACTGATAAACAAGTTCAACCGGAGTTGTCATTCCTTCGGGACGCAACATCTCAATAATTTTTCTGTTTATCTCATCAACCGTAAACGGTTTATATATATCACGCACGCAATTCTGCATTTCGGCTTTTGGCTTTTTCAATTCCGCTTTACACTTATTATAAGTGTCTTCAATAAGCTGGTACATTCCACGTTCCTTCAATAACTCAATTGTTGCGCGGAACACACAAAATTCTTCCAGACTCGGCATGTCAATACCATAATAATCCGGATAGCGTATTTGCGGAGAACTACTTACGATTACAATCTTCTTCGGATGCAGACGATCGAGAATTTTCAAGATACTTTCCTTCAATGTTGTTCCACGCACAATGCTGTCATCTATTATAACAAGATTATCCTTGTACGGTTCAAGTGACTCATAAGTCACATCATATACGTGCGAAGCTAAATCGTTCCTTGAAGTCCCTTCCGTTATGAATGTACGCAGTTTAATATCTTTCCACGCAATTTTCTCGCTTCTTACATATTGGTGCAAAAGATTTGTAAGTTCCTCATAAGAAGGCTTATGGTCCATATCCATTATGGATTTTATCTTCTGCTCATTTATATATCTCTTAAATCCGCCAAGCATGCCGTAAAATGCAACTTCGGCTGTATTGGGAATAAAGGAAAAAACGGTATGTTCCGTATCATAATCGACAGCCTTAAGTATTGTCGGAGTCAATTGTTCACCAAGCTTTTTGCGTTCCTTGTATATATCCCTATCCGAACCTCTACTAAAATATATACGTTCAAACGAGCACTTACAATCTCCCCGTTTCTCAAGTATTCTTTCAACCGAAGCCTCGCAATTTTTCTTTACGATCAATGCGCAACCAGGCTCAAGCTCATGAATATCGTCACACTCAAGGTCAAATGTCGTTTGCAATACAGGACGTTCACTGGCAAGAACAACAATCTCGTCATCTTTATACCAAAACGCAGGACGAATACCCCAAGGATCACGCATGGAGAACATCTCACCACTACCTGTAATGCCACACATCACGTAGCCACCGTCAAAATCAACCATCGTTGATTTCAAGACATTGCTTATTTTGACATTATCTTCAATATAATTCGTGATTTCCTGGTCTTTTAAACCGAGATTCTTGCCATCAACAAAATTACGCTCAACCTCACGGTCGAGCCTATGTCCCATGAATTCAAGGGTAATATAACCATCACCATAAATCCTGGGTGACTGTCCTTGTTTAACTAATTTCTCAAATATCTCATCGATATTTGTCATATTAAAATTCCCGCACAAGCACAAGTTTTTCGCACGCCAATTATTTCGGCGCAAGAATGGATGAACGAACGACAATCCGCTTTTACCTGTTGTGGAATAACGCAAATGCCCCATATAGAGTTCACCGACAAACGGTAAATTATGCTTTGCATATTCAACATCTGAAAGCTGTTGCGTTGTGGCTTTACCAAATTTCTTGTGAACATTACCGAATATTTCAGTAATGGCATTGGAGCCCTCTGCACGTTCACGGAACATATACTCCGAACCAGGAACGGCATCAAGATTAACACATGCCATTCCGGCACCTTCCTGTCCCCTGTTATGCTGCTTTTCCATCATAAGATAGAGCTTGTTAAGCCCATACATCCAAGTTCCATACTTCTGCTGGTAATATTCCAATGGTTTTAGTAATCTTACCATTGCAACTCCACATTCATGCTTCAAAGGTTCCATTATATAAGATTTAAAAAGCTAACGGACATGACATATCATAAATATATTTAACCACGACACATTAGCTTCCCACATTAATAATTATTCTACTGTTACAGACTTTGCCAAATTCCTAGGCTGATCTACATTTTTACCTTTGCAGACAGCTATATGATAAGCCAATAATTGCAAAGGGATTGTAGCTACCAACGGTTCAAGACACTCTTGCGTATCCGGTAGCTCTATCACCTCGTCAACCATCTTGCTTATTGTATCATCACCTTTTGTTACCAAAGCGATAACTTTTCCCTTACGCGCTTTTATTTCTTGAATATTACTCAATACTTTTTCATACATTGAATTACGTGTCGCAATTACGACCACAGGCATATCAGAATCGATCAAAGCGATTGGACCATGCTTCATTTCTGCCGCAGGGTAGCCTTCAGCATGAATATAACTGATTTCCTTCAATTTCAATGCTCCCTCAAGGGCAACAGGATAATTATAACCTCGACCTAAATACAAGAAATTACGCGCATAAGTAAATATCCGACTCAACATTGCTATACGGTCATTCAGCTCAAGAGTCTCCTGCATTTTTTGAGGTATTACGCTCAATTCCCTGACAATACTGAAATATGTATCATCATCAACCGTACCACGCTCCTTTGCCAAAGCCAAGGCAAGCATTGTCAAAACCGTCACCTGACCAGTAAACGCTTTTGTAGATGCCACGCCAATTTCAGGCCCGACATGAATATATGAGCCCGTGTCCGTCGCACGAGGAATGCTGGCTCCAATAACATTACAAATCCCATAAATGAACGCACCACACTGTTTAGCCAGCCTTACGGCAGCCAAAGTATCGGCTGTTTCACCACTTTGGGATATTGCAACAACAATATCCTTATCAGTTACAACAGGATTTCTATATCTAAATTCACTTGCATATTCAACTTCAACAGGAATTCTGCAAAGGCTCTCGATTATCTGTTTTCCAATTAATCCTGCATGCCATGACGTTCCACAACCAACGATTATTATCCTTTTGGCTGAAAGCAACTGTTTTTTATAGTCAATAACAGCGCTTAAGGTTACATTGGTAGCTTCAACATTTACACGCCCCCGCATACAATTTGTCAGACATTCAGGTTGTTCGAATATCTCTTTCAACATAAAATGAGGATATCCACCTTTCTCAATCTGACCTAAATCTAAATCTACAGTTTGTATTTTAGGGAAAAGTTCACGATTCAATATATTGACAACCTTCAGATCCTCGCCTTTACGCATAACGGCAATACTACCGTCCTCAAGATACACAACCTTATCCGTATACTCTATAATAGGACTTGCATCTGAAGCTAAAAAAAACTCATTGTCACCGACTCCTATTACTAAAGGACTTTGTCTACATGCAGCAATAATCTGGTTAGGCTCACGCTTGTCTAGAAGCGCTATCGCATAAGCGCCAATTACCTCATGCAATGCAAGTTGAACAGCTGTAAGCAAGTCAAGATTTTTCTTTGTCTGTACATATTCAATAAGCTGCACAAGGACTTCCGTATCCGTATCAGAACGAAATGACAAACCTTTTTCACGCAATTTACGTTTTAAATCAGCGTAATTCTCGATTATGCCATTATGAATGATTGCTAGATTTTTTGATTCCGAATAATGCGGATGGGCATTAACGGATGAAGGTTCTCCATGTGTGGCCCATCTGGTATGGGCAATGCCAACCGTACCTGACACATCCTTGTCATTACAGAATGCTGTCAAGTCTGCAACTTTGCCTTTTGTCTTATACACGCTCAATCCGCCGTTTGAATTCAACAAGGCCGTACCCGCACTATCGTAACCGCGATATTCGAGCCGTCCAAGTCCCTTCATTAGGATTGGGAAAGCGTCTTTTGTTCCCAAATAGCCAACAATGCCACACATGTTCTATATTATCTTAATACGTTAACGACCAAAGATGCAACAGACGTAACAACGCTCAATACCGAGAACCAAATCGTCACACTCGAACCAATTGCCGAGTTCTGTGCCTGCACTTTGTTAGGTTCAACATAAATATAATCGTTCTGATGCAAATAATAATACGGAGAATTTATCAAGTTTGCATCATTCAAATTCAATCTGTGAAACGATTTCTGGCCTGTTGAATCCTCACGCACAAGCAATACGTTCTCACGCCTACCGTATATCGTCATGTCGCCGGCTCTGGCCAACGCTTCAAGCACACTGATTTTCTCCTGGTCCACAGTATATACGCCGGGTGACTTTACCTCGCCGCCTACTCCGACTTTAAAGCTTGCCATCCTTACCGTAACGATAGGATTCTCAGTCTTTGACATATATGGAAGAATCTTCTCCCTAATTGCATTCTCACACTGGCGCTTAGTAAATCCGCCAACCTTGATAGCGCCGACTACCGGAAAATTAATATATCCGTCATTATCAACAAGATAAGTTTGCAGGGCACCACCTCCCGTAGACAAAACTCCTGAAGAATTCAATGTGTTGGTAACTGACAGGTTGAAAGGCGTCGCCGCCTTAGGGTCTGTGGTACTTACTGTAATCGTAAGCAAGTCTTTTGGCATTATTCGTGCGTCAAAAAGGCCTTTAGAAGCTTCAAGGCTTACTGAGTCGGCATTCTGAAAATAAGCAATATGCTTACCGCTGGCACAGCTCCCTAAAATGAAGCATAATACGGCAAATAACACCACGTTTAGTAACTTCTTCATAAATTTATGTGTTGTAATAAAATCGTAAAACTTTGCAAAAATACTTTTATTTTCCGAAACCCACAAATATTTAATAAATTAAATAGCTTAAAAAAGCCTCTCCCGCCCAAATGGAGCAGAAGAGGCTTTTATCTGTTTTAAAATTTAAAACTTAAAGTAATTTTTCGCATTGTAGTAACTTATATCCTCAACCATGCGGTACAGGATTTCCTTATCGTCCGGAAGCAATCCCTTTTCTACATCATTACCAAGCAGATTACATAACAGACGGCGGAAATACTCATGGCGCGGATACGACAAGAACGAACGGCTGTCCGTCAACATTCCGACGAAACGGCTCAATAGACCGAGAACTGACAGGGCGTTCATCTGTCTTGTCATGCCGTCAAGCTGGTCATTAAACCACCATCCGCTACCAAATTGTATTTTACCCGGACAAGAACCATCTTGGAAATTGCCAAGCATTGTAGCAATAACCTCATTAGCACAAGGATTCAATGTATATAATATGGTACGCGTGAGCTTGCCCTCAGCATTAAGATGGTCAAGGAAATGGCTCATGGCCTTTGCCGTATTAAATTCTCCGATAGAGTCAAATCCGGTATCAGGACCGAGCTTCTTAAACATCAGGCTGTTATTGTCACGTATAGCTCCATAATGGTATTGTTGTGTCCAATCGCTGTCATAATCCATTTCGGCAAACACAGTTAGCATGCAGTGCTTGAACTGACGTATTTCCAGTTGTGACAACTCCTGACCACGCATAGCCTTTTCGAATATCGTTTCAATCTGGCTGTCGGTATAAGGCTCATCATAAAACTCTTCTATTCCATGGTCTGACAGACGACAACCATTCTCGTTGAAGAAATCATGACGCTTCTGCAGGGCGTCAACGAGATCCTGGAATTTTGATATTGTTACACCTGCCACTTCGCCAAGACGAGTTACATAATCAGCGAAAGCCTTAGCGTTGTCTACAGCCATTGCTTTATCCGGACGCCATGCGGGAATCATCTTTATCTCGAAACCGCTCTCACGTGTTTGCTTATGATATCTCAGATCATCAATTGGGTCGTCTGTCGTGCAGACACATTCTACATTATAACGACGCATGAATCCACGTGCGGTGTATCCAGGCTGTTGCAATTTCTCATTACATTCGTCATATATTTCCCTTGCTGTCTTTGGGCTCAGCAACTTATCTATGCCAAAAGCCGTCTTAAGTTCGAGATGGGTCCAATGGTAAAGCGGGTTACGCAAAGTATACGGAACGGTCTCTGCCCACTTCTCAAACTTTTCCCAATCGCTAGTTTCTGTGCCGGTACAATATTTCTCCTCCACTCCGTTAGTACGCATCGCACGCCATTTATAATGGTCGCCGCCTAACCAAAGTTCGGTTATGCTCTTAAACTTATGGTCATTGGCAACCATCTCCGGAATAAGATGACAATGATAGTCTATAATCGGCATCTTTGCCGCATGATTATGAAATAAATCCTGAGCTGTAGCAGTTTCCAGCAGGAAGTTTTCATCCATAAATTTTTTCATGTTTGTGTTTTATTTAAAGTGTTAATTATAAATTAGTAGTATCAAGTTTTTATTTATGCAAATATACATTATTTTTTTTGATTTCAGAGTAAATTAAGCTATATTTGCACAAAATAAATTACGTAAACGATGTCGAACTCAGCTATTCTATTTCGCAAATGAATAATAATAAAAACAATAGAGTATTACTGATATACACCGGAGGGACTATCGGCATGGGAAAGAACCCGGAAACGGGAGTGTTGGAACCCCTCGACCTTAACCACCTGGTGAGCTGTCTTCCTGAATTCAGCATGCTGAAGACCGCCGTAGAGACATACCAGTTCACGCAACCTATAGACTCGAGCGACATGTCCCCAAGATTATGGTCGCAGCTGGTAAGAATCATAGCCGAAAGATATGACCAATATGACGGTTTCGTTATTTTACACGGAACAGACACAATGGCTTACACTGCTTCAGCACTGTCATTCATGCTTGAGAATCTGACCAAGCCTGTAATACTCACTGGTAGCCAGTTACCCATCAACCAACTGCGCACTGACGGGAAGGAGAACCTCATAACAAGTATTGAGATTGCCTCGGCCGTTAACAGCGACGGTACAGCCATCGTTCCCGAGGTATGCATTTACTTCAGCGGCAAACTGCTGCGAGGCAACAGGGCAACAAAAACAAACGCCGACGGATTCAATGCTTTCGAATCGTTCAACTTTCCACACCTTGCTGAAGCCGGTGTCAACATTGTTTACAACGTTGACCATATCCTGAAACCGGACTTCAACAAGCCAATGATACCACATACTGCAATAGACCCCAATGTCGTTGTATTCTCGCTATTCCCCGGACTCCAAGAAAACATCATACGCCACGTACTTGATGCCCCAGAACTTCGTTCGATAGTAATGCGCAGCTTCGGCAGCGGCAACGCGCCAAAGAAGCCATGGCTTACCAGGATTCTCCAACAAGCAAGCCGACGCGGAGTTACGATAGTGAACATCAGCCAATGCCTTGCCGGCAAAGTTGAAATGACAAGATATGACACCGGTTACAGACTGAAAAGCACTGGAGTAATAAGTGGTTTTGACAGCACCGTTGAGTGCGCCGTAACCAAGCTCATGTGCCTGCAAGGCAATTTCACCGATAACAAGATTGTCAGGAACTACATGAGCCGCTCCATATGTGGGGAAATAACAATTTAATTAAAAAAACACAATAGATTGTGCCCGTTTGACTTTAATTGCTTAACTTTGCATAAGTGAACCTCTTATGACATTAAGATAAGAAATTATTTCAATTAACACTTCGAGGTCACGAAAATAAAAATAGAGTATAAACAAATAAAAATTTAAAGCAAAAGCATCATGAAAGATTTGAAAGGAACAAAGACAGAGAAGAACCTGCAGGAAGCTTTCGCAGGCGAGTCGCAAGCACGTAACAAATACACCTATTTCGCTTCAAAAGCAAGAAAAGAAGGTTTCGAGCAAATAGCAGACATTTTCGAAGAGACAGCAAGAAACGAAAAAGAACACGCTAAACTGTGGTTCAAGTACCTCGAGGGCGGTGACATCAAGGATACCGCAAGCAATCTCGAGGCTGCCGCAGCAGGCGAAAATTTCGAGTGGACTGACATGTACGACCGCATGGCGAAGGAAGCTGACGAGGAAGGCTTCAAGGAGATTGCCGCTAAATTCCGCATGGTTGGCGCAATCGAAAAGGCTCACGAAGAGCGTTACCGCAAGCTGCTTGGCAATGTAAACGAGCAAAAAGTATTCTCTAAGGATGGCGATGCTATCTGGCAGTGCGCTAACTGCGGCCACATCGTTATCGGCAAGAATGCTCCCAAGATTTGCCCTGTTTGCAACCATCCGCAGAGCTTCTTCCAGATTAAGGCAGAGAACTATTAATCTCGTTTGATTATCTTAACAAAAAGGCACACCAATCGGTGTGCCTTTTTTATTGGTTAATTACAGGTGCCGATTTCTTGTAGACAGAGGACCAATGGCGGCATATTTTTATGGCGCTCTGAATCAGTAATTTAGCTTTAAGCAATCAAACGATGCTCTCATAACTTTCATTCGCTATTAAACAGTCGTGAATTACAACGCAAAAGGTGGCCTTTCGTCTTATGAAAGGCCACCTTTTGCGTTGTAATTAAGCGTATTTCACTAAAGCCTGAACTTCAGGCACTCGCTTATTTTCTGCATTGTTGTGAGGCGTGTCGGCACGAGCGGCAGGCGTAGAACGTTCTCTATCATGCCCATTTCGTGAAGCATGGCTTTTACGCCGGCAGGATTTCCGTCTACGAACAGGAGGCTGAACAAGTCGGTAAATTTGTGATGTATCTTGCGTGCGCTCTCCATTTCGCCGTTCATTTCAAGGCGTATCATGCGCGAGAATTCCTTAGGCAGGGCATTACCAATAACCGAAATCACACCGGCCGCGCCGCACGCTATCATCGGGAAGGTAAGAGCGTCGTCGCCGCTGATTACGTCAAACGAGTCAGGTTTGTTCTTTATGATTTCGTCCACCTGCTCAAGACTGCCGCTAGCCTCTTTTATCGCTACTATGTTCTGGCAGTCACGCGCAAGTCTTACTGTAGTCTCAGCCTTGAGGTTCACGCCAGTACGTCCTGGCACATTGTACAACACCACCGGCAGTTTAGTTGCCGCGGCTATTGCCTTGAAGTGTTGATAAAGACCCTCCTGGGAAGGTTTGTTATAATACGGACAGACGCTCAATATACCGTCAATACCGGAAAAGTCGCCCGTATTAAGCTCATTTACGACCTCGGCTGTATTATTGCCTCCACAGCCCATCAGTATTGGCACCTTACTACCTACCGTTCCGACAACAAGTTCTTTTATTTTCTGTTTTTCATCCCTTGTCAATGTAGGGGTCTCTCCCGTTGTGGCAAGTATGCAAAAAAAGTCGGCGCCATTGGCAAGCTGATAATCCAAGAGTCTCTTCAGCGCTGCATAGTCCACTGCACCGTCAGAAGTAAAAGGTGTGACAAGGGCTATGCCAAGGCCTTTAAATATGTTATGAGCCATAAGATATAATGTCTTTTTCTTAATAATTCGGATGCAAAAATACTATTTTTACGTTAAAAATCAAAACAAATTGTTGTTTTTTAGCAGACATTCAAACACTTGTACATTCCCCAATTTAATGCGAGCCGATATACAGGAACACCATTCCGAGAAGCACAAGAATTAGGTCTACTACCTTACTCTTGAGATTCTTCTCATGCAGAAGGGCCGCTCCAAACAGGAATGATACTATAACGCTGCCACGTCTTACCATCGACACTATGCTAATCATTGCGTCCGGCATGCTCAATGCATAGAAATACACAAAATCGGCGGCACTGAGGAATACGCTGATGAATATTATGCACCAGTCCCAACGGAACAGAGTGGTGTGTTTTCTCTTTGGCCACCACAGAAGTAACAGCATTGCCCCCATCATAAAACATTGATAAATGTTATACCAACTCTGTACAACCATAGGTTCAAGCCCTACCCCGCCGCTCTCCACCGGAGCCATCAGGTACTTGTCGTAAAGGCCGCTCACCGCACCGAGGAACGCTGCCAGCACGATAAAATATATCCAACGGTCGTGCTTAAAGTCGATACCCTCCTTCTTGCCGCTACGGCTCAACATAAAAAATGAAGCTACCGCCAGCGCTACTCCTATCCACTGATAAACGTTAAGGCGCTCGCCAAACACGATAAACGCACCCACAAGCACCATCACTGGGCGTGTGGCGTTAATCGGGCCGACTATTGTCAGCGGCAAATGTTTCATCCCGAAATAGCCGAGCACCCATGATGACAGTACGATAAGGCTCTTTAATATAATGTATTTATGCACCTCCCATCCGCCGCCTGCCGGCACATAGAATATCGAACCGTCAAGTGCCGTCGTATTGGCCGACAAGAAGATGAACGGAAGGAATATCAGCGAAGAGAATAAAGTGTTAAGAAACAATACGGGAATAACGGCATTCCCATCAAGCGACTTTTTCTTGAATGAGTCGTAAAAGCCGAGTAATACAGCCGAAAGAAACGCTAATAAAAGCCACATACCTGAATAAAAAATGAATAGTTTAAAATGAAAAACAAGATGGACGATGGACGGATAAACCGTATAATAACAAGTTATGCGGCCTATGTGTCAAGCCCGTGAGCCTGCAAGTCCACAGGATACTCTATCCGTTCAAGAAACAATGCGTTGCCCGGCATGCTCTCTCCTGCTCCCGAGCGCTGCTTACCTTCTATTATCCTCATGAAACCGTCAAGAGTGATGCGCCCACGTCCTACATCTACCAACGTGCCGACCACGGCCCTCACCATGTTGCGGAGAAATCGGTTGGCCGTTATCACGAAGTGCCATTGGTATTCGCCGTCCCTCACCCAGCGCGCCTCCGTGACTTTGCACAGCGTCGTTTTCACGTCAGTATTGCTCTTACAGAAAGCCGCGAAGTCGTCATACTCCATGAGCATGGCCGCCGCACGGTTCATGAGGTCGAAGTCGAGGGGATACGTCAGCTGACATGAATATGACCGTAAGAACGGGTCTTTATGCTGATGTACGTAATAATGGTACGTACGCGAAACCGCGCTGAAGCGGGCATGCATGTCACCACCGACCTTGACAACCTTGTCGGCAGAGATGTCTCGCGGTAAAATACGGTTAAGCTTGTAAACCAGCTGGGCACAATCAATGTCCTGGGAAAAATCAAAGTGAGCCACCATCATGCGCGCATGCACCCCTGTGTCAGTGCGGCCGGCACCCACCACCTGTACATCCTCACGCAACAATGTTGACAATGCACGCTGAAGTTCATCCTGAACCGTGTTTCCGTTGGGTTGGGATTGCCAACCATGGTAAGACGTTCCGTCATACTTAAAATACAGAAAATATCTTTGCGTCATGTGCCAAACTTTATTTTCGGGTGCAAAAGTACAAAAAATACACGCAGCAGAAACATTTGTAAATAAGAAAATTCAAAATGTTTACCATCGTGACTATGAATATACAAAAAACAATCCGACAACCCGACGCAAATACGCCGGATTGCCGGATTCATATTATCCCAAATCTTTTATCCTTTATCTTGCCGGAACGTATCCGCTCTTCATTACAATATCCTGACCCTTGGGAGAAAGGAGGAAGTTGATAAACGGTTCGACCACCTTTGCCTTGTCTGCCGTATAGTAATAATAAAGTTCACGGATAATCGGATATATATGGCGCCGCCCCGTATCCATATTTGGATAAACAAAGTGCTTTCCGTCATAAGACACCTTGATGGCCTTGACATTCTTGTTTACATAAGCCATGCCTACGTAGCCTATGGCGCCTCTTGTCTGGCTTACTGACTGGATTACAGCTCCCGTAGCCGGCATTGAAAGCACGCCTGCCATATAGTTTTTCTCATGCAACACGCTGGTCTTGAAAAACTCGTATGTACCCGAAGATGTTTCGCGAGAATAAACTATGATTTTAAGATCCGGTCCATATTTACCAGTATAATAATCCTTTACCTGATTCCAATTGGTGACCTTGCCACGGAAAATCGCTTCGAGTTGCTCACGTGTAAGGTGCGAAATAGGATTGTTCGGATTGACGATTACAGCCAAGGCATCATAAGCCACTACAGCCTCGCGCAACTGCTTACCGCTATTGCTTATCTTCACGCGTTCATTAAACTTTACCGAACGTGAAGCCATTGCAATATCAGTAGTTCCGTCAATCAGTGCTGATAATCCCACGCCAGATCCGCCTCCGGTCACGGTAACACGCGCTTGCGGATTCTGCTTCATATAAACTTCTGCACCTTCTTGCGATACTGGCAGAACAGTGTCACTGCCTTTGATTTTCTGTCCGGCTGCAACCATCGTCACAACAGAAAAGACCACAGCCGTCATAATTCTTAAAGCGTTCATATTCATTGTTATCGATTTTCGAGTGCGAAATAACAAGTTCCGGTTTTCATTGCGGTTACACATGTGTTACATTCGTATTACAGCTACACAATGGCCGGCAATGTAATACAATTGTAATCACCGTGTCACGCTTTCGTTATGATTATGCCCTACTTTTGCGGTCAGAAAATAGCAAACTGTAAATAACAATGAAAAAGGTTTTAGAGAAAATCATTACAGGAATAATAACATGCAGCGGCTTTCTCACAAGCGTTGTTATCCTGCTGATTGTATTGTTCCTGTTCTCTGAAGGTTTCGGATTGTTCTCGCAAAAGACAATCGAAGACGGGTACACTCTTGTCGTTAACAAAAGCAATCCTGTAGACGAGCTTAACGCGAAGCAAATCAAGGAAATCTTCGACGAAGACATCACGAACTGGAAAGATGTCGGAGGTACGGACGAAAAAATCATGCTATTCAGATTTGACGACATGCAAAAATTCTTCACCGAAGAAGAACTTGGAAAGAATTATGCCAATGCCGACAAGTGTATTGAAAAGCTGGTTGAGAAAAACAAAGGGATTATTGCATTTGTTCCAAACAATTTCATTAAGAAAGACTTTACCGGCAAGAAGCTTGAAGACCACCATATTGCCGGTTCGGAAGTATTCTTTGGCAATGAATGGTTCCCTACAGCCACTCCTGCACCTCAATTCGGTTTCGTCCCGCTGATACTCGGCACAGTTTGGGTTACCGTTTTCGCCATATTGTTCGCCTTGCCATTTGGACTTGCCGTGTCAATATACATGTCGGAGGTAGCGTCAGAAAAGATGCGCAAAATCCTTAAACCTGTCATCGAGCTGCTTAACGGCATACCCTCTGTAGTTTACGGTTTCTTCGGACTTATAGTAATAGTTCCACTTTTGCAGGATGTGTTCGGACTGCCAGTAGGCGAAAGTGGACTCGCCGGCGCTATCGTATTAGCGATTATGGCGCTGCCTACTATCATCACGGTAAGCCAAGATGCCATGCTAAACTGTCCCCGATCGCAGCGTGAAGCGAGTCTTGCGCTGGGAGCGTCAAGGTGGCAAACTATATATAAGGTAGTAATGCCATACTCCATTTCAGGTATAACGTCTGCCATTGTGCTTGGCATTGGACGCGCGTTCGGAGAGACAATGGCCGTTCTTATGGTTACGGGTAATGCCGCGGTAATACCGCTCTCGATAACAGACCCGTTGAGGACAATCCCCGCCACAATCGCCGCCGAACTGGGAGAGGCTCCTGCCGGAGGACCGCATTACCAGTCATTGTTCCTGCTCGGTGTTGTGCTGTTCTTCATAACACTGATAATCAACTCGAGCGTTGAATATATTTCGGCGAAAAACAAGAAATAAACACGATGGCTTAAAGCCACGACATGTCTTACAGACCATAACAAGAATAAAACAGAAACACTATGGATAGTGAAATGAAACTTCAGTCCGGAAACCACAAGAGGAAAATTCTTGCCGAGAACATAGCCTTCGGCCTGTTCCGCATACTTAGCGGGGTGATTGTCACAATATTGTTCATCATCTTGGCGTTCATAATAATAAAAGGTGTAGGTGTGCTCAACTGGGACTTCATCACCACACCGCCTACCGACGGTATGAAGGGCGGCGGTATATGGCCTGCCATCGTAGGAACATTCTATCTGATGGTCGGCAGCGCAATAGTAGCGTTTCCGCTCGGTATAATGAGCGGCATTTACATGCACGAATACGCCAAAAGCGGCCGCTTGGTGAGGTTTATCCGAATGATGACCAACAACCTTGCGGGCATTCCTTCAATAGTATTCGGATTGTTCGGTATGTCGTTGTTCGTCAATTTCTTCGGGTTCGGCGACAGTATTCTTGCAGGTTCGCTTACACTCGGACTGCTTGCCCTGCCGCTTGTCATAAGGACCACGGAAGAAGCGCTCAAGGCCATACCTGACAGCTTCCGCGAAGGCAGCCTCGCGCTGGGCGCCACCAAGCTGCAAACCATCCGCAAGGTTATCCTGCCCATGGCCATGCCCAACGTTATAACGGGCCTCATCCTAGCGCTCGGACGTGTATCGGGCGAAACTGCCCCGATACTTTTCACGTGCGCCGCATACTTCCTGCCACAGCTGCCACACAGTGTGTTCGACCAATGTATGGCACTTCCGTACCATCTGTACGTACTTGCCACCAGCGGTACAGACATGGAAAAGCAAATACCGATAGCATACGGCACGGCGCTTGTGCTGATAATAATAATACTTTTCGTCAACCTTCTGGCCAATGCTTTGCGCAACTACTTCCAGAACAAGTTGAAGACTAATTAACCGACAGGCGGCATTCCAGCCATAAATCAACTAACAATAAAATACGAACAGAACAGATATGAGCAAGATTGAAGCAAAGAATGTAGATTTCTATTACGGGTCGTTCCATGCCCTGAAGAACATCAACATGAACATAGAAGAGAACGAGGTGGTAGCGTTTATCGGTCCGTCAGGTTGCGGTAAGTCAACTTTCCTGCGCCTGTTCAACCGCATGAACGACCTCATTCCGGGCAGCAGGCTTGAAGGTGAGATTAAAATCGACGGACGCAACATATACGACCGCTCGGTAAACGTTGACGAGCTGCGCAAGAACGTGGGAATGGTGTTCCAGCGCCCCAACCCGTTCCCGAAGAGCATATACGAGAACGTAGCCTACGGACTGCGCGTGAACGGCGTGAAGGACGAGACGTTCATAGCCGAGCGCGTAGAGAAATCACTCAAGGGCGCGGCTCTCTGGGACGAGGTGAAAGACAAACTCAAGAAGTCGGCTTACGCCCTCTCAGGCGGCCAGCAGCAGCGTCTGTGCATAGCGCGCGCCATGGCCGTGGCACCGTCGGTACTGCTCATGGACGAGCCTGCGTCGGCTCTTGACCCTATATCGACAGCCAAGGTGGAAGAGCTCATACACGAGATAAAGAAAGACTACACCATAGTCATCGTAACGCACAACATGCAACAGGCTACCCGCGTAAGCGACAAGACAGCCTTCTTCTATCTCGGCCAACTCATCGAGTTCGACAAGACCACAAAAATATTCACTAACCCATCCAAGGAGGAGACGCAGAACTACATCACCGGAAGGTTCGGATAATAGCATAACAGAATACAACAACTGCCGATGCACCTTATAACAACAAAATAAAACAGAATCATGGTAAAATTCGTAGAAGATGAACTGAAATCCATACGTCAAGAAATACTCGACATGTGGACACTCGTATACGACCAGATGAACAACGTATGCGAGGCCATACCTACCGTTGACAAAGAAAAGGCATGGGACGTGCTCATCCGCGAGAAGCGCGTCAACGCCTACGAGTTGAAACTGGATTGCGACATCGAAGACTTCCTCGTACTTTACAATCCGGTGGCCGTCGACATGCGTTTCATCGTAGCAATGCTGAAAATAAACACCGACCTTGAGCGCATAGGCGACTTTGCAGAGAACATCGCACGATTCATCATCCGCCAGGACGGCGAACGTATCGATGCCGAACTGCTGGAAAAGACCAGACTGAAGGAAATGGCCGACGCCGTGCTCGACATGCTGGCAACAGCAAAAACAGCGCTTGAGAACGAAGACCTGGCACTTGCCAACACCCTGTTCGAGAAGGACAATCTCGTAGACGAGATAAACGCCGCCTCGACAAAGGCACTGGCTGACTACATTGGCCAGCACCCCGAGAAAGCCGCCTTCTGCCTTGACTTCAAGGGAGTGTTCCTCCGCCTCGAGCGCACGGGCGACCACATCACCAACCTGGCAGAAGAAATCGTGTTCTATATCGACGCCGTTGTGCTGAAACACTCGTCGGACAAGAACAAGACAGACCAGGCCCTGCTGCGCCGCATGCAGGAAGGACAGGAATAAAAACCTTCAACAACACACAGATACACGCGAGTGTACCACTATCAACCTGATAATCAATTCATTGCGAAACGCCGTCTTTTGGAATCCAAAAGACGGCGTTTTTGCATACAAAAGGGCACACGGAACGTAAAAAGCCGCATATTACCCAACCATTCACTTTTACCCTGACATTCGCCGCATTCCTTATTAGCTCAGCTTCGTCACGGGAGCAAATGAACATCGCAAGCGTAAACACACTTTCTATGTGCATGATTACTTATATACACACGCCGCTAAGAAGCGCGCTAACAATAGCCTGGATAATAAATTCGTAGAAAAAGTTGGCCATTTCGCAAATATTTTGTATCTCTACAAGTTTTAAACAAACAATTACAAACATACGAGCGATGGCTTCCGTGAACAGACATACAGAAAATTATCTTATAATCGACAGGTTTTCAGGAAAACGGCTGGAGTCGTTTTAACAAAGTATCCAATCCCTGACTCACGCATTTCCTTTATTCCGTATCGGCTAAAAATCTCAACCGGCCATGGCCCCATGGCATTAAACCGGCTACCACGGCCGGCACATTGCCATGTCACAGGAAGATGATATACAGCCGCCGAAAGCGGAAAGTGAAAAAACAAACTAAAAAATTAAAGTGAATGACATCAATCAAGGTAAAATACCACCCTTCTGCCACAACAGGCAGGAAGTGCCGCGAAGTAAAGAAGTACATAAAACCGGCAAGCGAACAATCACTGTCCAACTTCATGCAAGGCGTAATCTGCCAGCTGAAACAGCTCGGCAAGATACGCACATCTGAAACATACACCTCAACACTGGCCAGCTTCATGAAGTTCCGCGCCGGCCAGGACATCATCCTCTGCGATATTGACGGCAACATGATGATGCAATACGAGGCATGGCTCAAGGGTAAAGGCATATGCCCAAACACGACATCTTTTTACATGCGGATACTACGCGCGGTATATAACCGCGCCGTGGAAAACGAACTGACTGAGCAGCGCTATCCGTTAAAGCACGTCTACACCGGAATAGACAAAACCGTAAAACGTGCCATGCCGCTGAAAGCCATACGACAGATCAAGGGACTTGACCTGGCCAACAACCATAAACTTGACTATGCGAGGGACATGTTCCTGTTTTCGTTCTACACCCGCGGAATGTCGTTCGTTGACATGGCTTACCTAAGAAAGTCCGACCTGAAGAACGGAATAATCACTTATCGCAGAAGAAAAACGGGACAGTTGCTTACCGTAAAGTGGGAGAAATGCATGGAGGACATCATCGCCAAATACCACGGCAACCATGCCACCCGCTATCTCCTGCCGATAATCACCAACCCCATGGCCGACGAGCGGACGCAATACCACAACGCCATCAGCCGCGTCAACATAGCCCTAAAAGAGGTAGCACGACTGGCCGGACTGCACATACCGCTGACCATGCACGTGGCACGCCACTGCTGGGCGAGCGTAGCCCGAAGCAAGAACATCCCAATCTCGATAATCAGTGAGGGCATGGGGCACGATTCAGAGGCAACCACACGTATCTATCTGGCCTCACTCGACACAAGCGCCATCTACAGGGCGAACAGCCTTATACTGAAAGACTTATAACGCCAGACAACACCCCGTGACTTTTTGGCACCTCTTTATGACTTAATGGCACCTCTTGAACGGAAAAATTAATTTTCATATTAAATTAATGTAATAACTTTGCACCCGAATGTTTAAATAAGAAACTACACAAAAGAAAGGAAGACTATAAATGAAAAAAAGTATGTAAAACCAACAATGAAACTTGTGGCATGGAATTTCCAAAATTCCATTTGCAATACAGTGTACCAACAAAGTCCGTGTATAATAATCGATCAGAATGAAAGCCAAACACGTGTTGATCATATACACAGCTTCACAAACGATGCATTGGGAGACTGGAATGTCACTCCAAGCCGATAACATAAAGATATAGAAATAAAATAAATAATTAGGAATGAAAAAATATATTAGTATAATCTTAATTGCATGTGGATTATTTTCAGCATGTTCAAACGACAATGAAGACTTTTTTAAAGGAGATACACCAGACATAGCTCCTGGAGTTTATTCTTCTGACTTAGTTCTTTCATCTGAATCAGGTCAAAGTTCAGAACATGTTACACGAGGTATAGACAATATGGGTAACTTTACAAATGAATACCCATTTGATTATAGAGGAGTTCTATAAATTAAAATATTGTAGTACAGTTGTTTATATGGTTCCAAGA
>OHVS01000025.1_pt1 | contig 101642 bp, 81 predicted proteins | sample 1579531 | NCBI WGS metagenome assembly OHVS01 (sample SAMEA3882531, study PRJEB24775) | human gut metagenome | biome: human-associated habitat; feature: intestine environment; material: feces | place: Netherlands | collected 2009/2010
GCAGGAAAGTGCGTATCAACCGCCGCCGCACCTGGTCGCTCGTAGAGCCGAACACCTTGCGGATGGCTATCTCTTTCGCCCTTTGCTGGATGAAGTAAGTCGACATTGCGACAAGCCCGAGGAGCGATATTACTATCGCGACGAAGGCGAAGAGCGACACGATTTTCGTAGTGCGGATTTCCTCCTGGAACACTTCCTCTATCTGTTTGTCGACAAACGGAGATGACGACTCGTCAATTTCCTCGTGGAATACATCTTTATATATGTCCTTGATTTTGGCGTATGCCTCTATCGGATCGCCCTCAACCTGCACCGTAACGGTCCACGGCATGGTGACGTTCTTGGTCACGAGGATAAGGATTGCCCGCTGTTCGGCCAGTATCGAGCCGAGGCGTATGTCGTTGATGACGCCCCCGTACTGCGGCTTTTCCGGGAAACGGTAGAATTGGCTGCCGTCATACCTGTCGCTAAGATGCGTGTCAGTGGGCTTCATGTGAAACGCTTTCAGGGCCAGGTCGTTAAGATACAGGATGCTGTCGCCCTTTGCGTGCAGGTCGGTTTTCAGCGTAATGCCGTAGATTTTCATAAATTCCGGCGTCGTGATGAACAGCTGGAACGACGTAAAATCATTGTCCCCGTCCAGTTGTATGGTGTTGTTATTGCCTCCGTCGGTCGGCGTTCCCATAGACGGAGCTGCCGCCTTGACTTCCGGCATGGCGCGTAACTTATCGAGGAACACGTCCAACTTGTTGCTCGCGAATGCCCTGCCGCCAGATATCGTGAGGTTGTTCACTGTCTTGAAGCCTAACGGAGCCTTCACCAGATGCAGCATCTGGAACGACATTATGAGGGCGCAGGCCAGCATGGTTATGGTTATCACGTTCTGCACCGTTATGAAAACGCGCGAGAAGAACATCTTTGTCTGCTTTGTAAACGTGCCGCGTACCACCTCGATAGGCTTCACCTTAGAGAGTATCGTGGCAGGAAGCACGCCTGCGATGAGGCTCACCACGATGACGAAAGCCGCTAATACGGCTATTCCCAAGGGGCTGAACAGCGGAGCAAGGCTTATCTTCGTGTCGAGCAGACGGCCTATATAGGGCGCAAATACGTAGGCAAGGGCGATGGCGATGACGAGCGACAGCAGGCACATTACTAACGATTCGCCGAACATGTTGGTGCCGACGCCCGCCTTTGTGCAGCCGAAGAGGCGGCGCGTGGCCATCTCCCGGGCGCGGTAACCGCTTTGGGCTACGGTCAGGTTGATGTAGTTCATTATCGAGAAGAGCAGGATTACCACCGCTACGGCTGCCAGAATGCTTACCAACTTGAAGTTGCCTAAGTGCAGATAGTACAGGTTATCGCAGCCCGAGAAGTACAGCTTGTCGAGCGGAATGAGCACGGGGCTAACCTGGGTGTAACCATCTTCCGGCCCGGGCCAGAACGTCGGGAAAAACTTCTGCACGTCTTTCTCTTTTTGCATAAAGTCCGTTCCCTTGCGTACTTGCACGAAAGCCATTGTTGAGCCGATGGCTATTGACATCGGGAAGTTTTCGTCTGAGTAAGCGTTACCCATCAGATTGCAATAAGAGAAGTCCACGATGGCGCACACGTCCTTGTTGATTATCGTGCCGTCGAAGTCATGCACCACGCCCGTTACGCGTAAGTGGAGCGAGTCTTCGGTCATTATGGGCCGACCGATAACGTCGTCAGTGCCGAACATCCGGCGCGCGAAGCTCTCCGTCAGCACGATGTTGTTCCTCTGGTCGAGGCACGTTTGGCGGTCGCCGCGCAGCAGTTTGAAGTCGAACATCGAGAAAAACGTCGAGTCGCTCATCAGCACATCGGGGTTTAGTATGTCCCCGCGGTCGAGCAGGCGCAGTCTGCCGCAAGTGAATCCGCAGGTCTGTTCAATCTCTGGATATTGCTTTTTCATGTACCGCAGCACCGCGTGGTGGCTGCCGGCTCTTGGTTTCGGTTCGTCCTTCAGCTTCAATCCGACGGCGTAAATGCGGTCGGCCTTGCTGTGCTGGCGGTCTACGCTGAACTCGTGCCACGCGTAAAGGCCGATCAGTATGACGAACATCAGGCTGACGGCGAGGCCGAACACGTTGACCGCCGTGTATGCCTTGTTCCTCGAAAGAAACGTGAAATAGCTCTTTAAGTTGAAGTTTGGCATGATAATATGGGGTTTATAAGCCCCCTCCTAACCTCCCCGAGGGGAGGAATTGGGTTGCTTGTGTTTATTAATTAATTATATTTATTTTCAGTTTTACATCTCTTCTCCTCCCCTCGGGGAGGTTGGGAGGGGCTGCTTTGTAATTGTTTGATAATCAATGTATTACAAATGGTATTGCAAAAGGCCGTCTTTTGGTCTCTAAAAGGTGGCCTTTTACCGCCCAAAAGGCCACCTTTTGCAACGCGAAAGGCCATCTTTTAGCCCCCTCCTGATTTCAAGAGTAGCCCCCACCTAACCTCCCCGAGGGAAGAAACAGGTTTGCATTGTTGTTTTAATGTCATTTGATTGCTGTTTTTATTGTTCTACATTTGTTTTTCTCCTCCCCTCGGGGAGGTTGGGAGGGGGCTTTTTGGCATCACTCCAGCACGAGTATCTCGTTGTCTTTGTAGCTTTCGTAGCCGCTGACTATTACCTTTTCGCCGGGTTCGAGTCCTTCCAGCACCTCGTAATACTGCGGGTTCTGCCGGCCGATACGTATCTTGCGGCGGTAAGCCTTGCGGCCGTCCTTGTCGAGAACGAATATCCACGAGCCGCCCGTTACGCTGTAGAACGTGCCTTTGGGGATGATTATTGCCTTCTTGGCCTCGCCCAATTGCAGGTCGACGTAGTACGTCTGGCCCGTCCGTATGTTCTTAGGGCGCTCGCCACGGAACACGAAATCAATCTTGAAACGTCCCTCGCGAACCTCGGGATACACCTTGCGCACTCGCAAACGGTACTTTCTGCCGTTCTGTTCAAACGTTGCCTGAAGGCCCGTATGCACCCGGTCGATGTAGTGTTCGTCAACCTGCGCCTCCACCTTGTAGTCGCTCAGGTCGTTGATAACGCCGATCTTCTGCCCCGGCGATATGCTCTGGCCCAGCTCTACGTCAAGTAGTCCTATCTCGCCGTCGATGGTCGAGCGTACGTCGAGCTTCGCCTTGCGCTGCCGCACCAGCTCAACATTCTTGCGCATCGAGGCCAGGTCGCCCGTCATCTGCGCCACCTGCGAGCGGTTAAGCTCGTTAGTCTTCTTCAGCCGCTGCTGTATCAGCTCCTCTTTCTGCACCGCCAGCTCGTAGTCTTCTTTCGCCTTGAGGTACTCTTCGCGTGAGTTCAGCTCCTCCTTTTGCAGAGCTGCCTGGTGTTTGTATGCCCTACGCTTGGTCTGCACGTCCATCTTGAGCTGCAAAGCCTCGTTGCGGTTGTTCAGGTTGTCCTGCTCCATTGATAGCTGCGTGCTCCTCAGCATGTTCTGTTTCTCGGCAAGCTCGCTCTCGGCGTTGAGTATTTCGAGGTCGAGGTTAGAGTTGTTAAGGCGCACTATGACGTCGCCCTTCTTCACGTGGACGCCCTCTTCAACAGTCTTTTCAAGCACAACGCCGCCCTCTTCGGGTGAAATCTGCACCACCTGGATAGGAACCACGCTGCCGTCTACGCTCACGTAGTCGTCAAACTGCGCGTTCTCTACCGTCCCGATGTTAAGTCCGCGGCGGTCAACGCGCAGTGTCGACGAGAAGTTTGACGTCGCCAGCCACACCAATATTACTATTACGAGCAGTCCGCCGCCCGCCCACGGCCAGTATTTCCGCGGCAGGATGTATTTCTTTTTCTTCAGTTCAATGTCCATAACGGTTCGTTGTTTATGTAGTAGTTGACTAATTTCTGCCTTATTGCCACGAGCATACGCATCTGCAGCAGCGTGATCTGGCTCTCCAGGTAGGTCTGTGCCGACTCGTGAAGGTCGAATGTTGACAGCATGCCTTCCTCGTACTTGCGGTACGAAAGGCGGTAGGCCAGCGAGTCTGCGGCCGTCTTCTTCATCATCTGCCGCAGCTCCTTGGCATATCCCTCGTAGTCTATTATCGCCTGGGTGGCGTCGTCGTGCAGCTGTCGTTTGGCGTCAATGACGTCAAGTTGGGCCAGCCGGTAGCTGGTCTTAGCCTGCTTTACCGAGCGCCATGTGCTTGGAGAGAAGATGGGAATGCTCAGCGTCAGCGTGACGTATTCGCCCAGGTTGTTGCGCATTTGCGAGCGGAACGGCTCTATGGCAAGGTCTGATGACATGTTCTTGTAGTAGCTTGTCGACACGCCGCCGCCCAGATACAGCGACGGCAGCAGCGCCGCCCGCTGTATCTTCCAGTCAAGACGCGCCTTCTCGGCGTCGGCCTCGGCCATCACTATGCCAGGCTTCGAGTTTACCGCCTGTTCGCTGACGGTAAGTCCGAAGGGCAGGGTGGGGGTGAGCGCTGCTATCGAGCAGTCTATCGAGAGAGTATCTTCCGTGGGGTAGTTCATGGCCGACTTCAGCGAGAGCAGCGCCGTGCGGGCGAGGTTCTGCTGGTGGAGCAGGTTGTAGTCGTCCTCCGCCACCTGGCTCTCCATCTGCACAACGTCGGGCCGGCTCTTCTCGCCCAGCTCGTAAAGGCGGCGCGTTTTCCTGAGCAGCGCCTGCGAGTCGTCGAGCTTCTTGCGCATAAGTTTTATAGACTCTATGGCATACGCCGCGTCGATAAACTTCTGCATTACGTCTATCGCCTTGTCGTCGCGCGCCTTTTGCACGGCCGTTGCCGACGTGTTCTTGGCCAGTCGGGCCTTGCGAAAGGCGTTCCACGTCTGTCCGCCGTCGAATATCGGCAGCGACGCGCTTAGCGAATAGTTGTTGTTAAACGTCGTTACATTATTATATGTATTGGTCTCAGGGTCGATGTTACGTCCCCAGTTGTACTGTCCGCCCACCTGTGCCGACACGCTGGGCAGGAAGTCGAGCAGCGACGTGCGGTAGTCGGTGAGCGCCTGCCGCTGCTCAATCTTCTGCCGCCCGACCTCTGTCGAATGTTCCACGGCGTAGCTGATACACTGCCGCATGGACCATTCCGTCTGGGCGAATCCCGCAGTCGGGACTGCGAGGGCTGTTAAAATTATGGTAATTCGTCTGTTCATACGCTTAATATATAGCCAATACCGTGCCAAAACAGCTATATCGTTGATTATCAACATGATAGCGTTTTGTGGCCATCAGGTCACTGTCCAATTATTAGACAGTGGCTGTCTAATAATTGGACAGTGACCTGATGTTTGCCCGTATCCGTTCGTAGTCATCGCCGTATCAATTATTCGGGTTTGCGAAAGACCGTCTTTTGCCTTGCGGTTTGCCGTCTTTTACGCGCTGAAAGACGGCCTTTTATGCTGCAAAAGGCCATCTTTTGCAATGCTCAGGGTAACATCTTGATAGTCAACTGGTTATGAATGTGTCAAAAATTAGGGGTAAGGATGCCTATAGAAAGGACGTCTCCGACGCCCTATTAAATAACCCGAACATCATAATACGTTTTACTTTTTATCAACATCCGCAAACATCTGCACTACCGTTAATCGTGCATAAGCAGGCAAGGCATTTGTCTTTAACTCCTTAGTGAGCGGAGCGAACGGTAACTACTTTAACTCCTTTAACTACTAAATGAATGTTCGTTTTGCGAACATTCATTTACTTTTTACTTGTTAATTTTTAATTGCGAGCTTGCTACCCCTCTAAAATTGTCCAAAAAATAGACACTCGCTTGCATTTCTCGGCATAACGGATTAATTTTGCATTACGATGAAACAAGGAACAATTCTCGTGGTTGACGACAACCGCAACATACTGGCGACGGTGAAAATGCTGCTCGAAGACTACTTCGAGACCATCGTAGCCATTGCCAGTCCCGACAATATACCTGCCCGCCTGCGTGAGGACAGGCCCGACGTTGTGCTGCTTGACATGAACTTCCGCAGCGGAATGAACAGCGGCAACGAGGGACTTTACTGGCTGAGGCAGGTTAAGAAGCTCAGGCCCCAGGCCCAGGTGGTGCTCTTTACGGCCTATGCCGACATCCAGCTGGCCGTGACGGGACTCAAGGAAGGCGCCGCCGACTTTGTCGTGAAGCCGTTTGACAACGCCAAGCTCGTGGCCGCCCTGACCGACGCCTACCGCAAGACTGCCGGCACAAAGACCGCCGTCAAGGCTGGCGGAAGCGGTATGTTCTGGGGCCAGTCGCCGTGCATGCAGGAGCTGAAAGCCATGGTCGAGAAGGTGGCGGCTACCGATGCCAACATCCTTATAACGGGCGAGAACGGCACGGGAAAGGAAGTTCTTACCAACGAGATACACCGTCTGTCGCTGCGGCGTGACAGGCGCCTGGTCACGATAGACATGGGCGCGGTGGCCGAGACGCTGTTTGAGAGCGAGCTGTTCGGCTACGTCAAGGGAGCGTTTACCGACGCCAAGGCCGACAAGGAAGGTATGTTCGAGCTGGCGGAGGGCGGCACCCTTTTCCTCGACGAAATCGGCAATCTCGGCTACTCGTTGCAGGCCAAACTGCTTACCGCCCTGCAGCGGCGCAGCATTGTGCGTGTGGGCGGCAGTCGCCAGATACCCATCGACGTGCGGCTGGTCTGCGCCACAAACCGCGACCTGCGCCGGATGGTGGCCTCGGGAGAGTTTCGTGAAGACCTGCTGTACCGTATCAACACCATACACCTGCACCTGCCGCCTCTGCGCGAGCGGCGTGAGGACATTCCGGCGCTGGCCCGTATGTTTCTCGACCGCTACGTTACGATGTACAACAAGCCGCGCATGGACTTCACGCCGGCGGCCGAACGCAAGATTGCCGGTCTGCCGTGGTACGGCAACATACGCGAGCTGCAACACTCGGTAGAGAAGGCCGTTATCCTGGGTGACGGCCGTATGATAGACGAACAGGACATCGACGGCAACACGGCGGCCGCGGAAAAGCCGCTCGACGAGGTGCAGACCATTGACGAAATGGAGCGCAGGCTAATAGAAAAGACCCTGCGCGAGTGTGAAGGCAACATGTCGCTGGTGGCCTCGAGGCTTGGTGTTTCACGGCAGACGCTGTACAATAAGATTAAGAAGTATGGACTTTAGCGTAATCATCCTGTCCGTCGCGGTAGTCGTTCTGGCCTCGTGCTGCCTTTATCTGAGGCGGCGATATAAGGGCACGGTGCGCAAGGTAGCGTTCATGTTCAACGCCCTTGACAACGGAGACTATACCTTCCACTTTCCCGAAAGTGGCCGCACCGACGACGACAAGCTGCTTAACGCCTCGCTGAACAGGGTGAAGGACATACTGCGGCACGCCCGCGACGAGCAGATTGAGCGTGAGAAGTACTTTGAGCTGATACTCGACTCGGTGGATACGGGCATACTCGTGGTTGACGACAGCCGTGGGGTGGTGCTCCGCAGCAACCGCGCCGCGCTGAGGTTGTTGCAGAGAGACGTGATAACCCACCTTGACCAGGTGAAGGAAAGTATGAAAAAACTGTCGTCGCGCGAGACATACACCGAGCTGCGCGGCCGCAAGGTGAGGATTGTAGCGCTGAGCGACATCAAGGGCGAGCTGGCCAACCAGGAGACAGACTCGTGGGTTAAGCTGATACGTGTGCTCACGCATGAGATAATGAACACCGTTACGCCCATCGTGTCGTTAAGCGAGACACTGCTCGAACGACCCGAGGGCGAGCGGCGTGAGGGCCTTAACGTAATCAACCGGACAAGCAAGGAGCTTATACGTTTCGTTGAGAACTACCGTAAATTCACGCACGTGCCTACGCCGGTGCCCAAGCTGTTTTACGTCAAACCGTTCCTTGAGCGCATGTCGCGCCTGTCCGAGCCGTTGTTCAGTCGTGGCTGCTCTATTATAATAAAGGTAGAGCCTGACGACCTTCTGGTGTATGCCGACGAAGGCTTGATAAGCCGGGTGGTGTCCAACTTGCTAAAAAACGCCGCCGAGGCTGTGGGCGAAGGCGGCCATATATGGCTAAACGCATACACCGGCGAGGGCGATACCGTGATAATAGACGTAGTCGACGACGGCGACATCATACCTGACGACGTGGCCGCCCACATCTTCATACCGTTCTTTACTACGAAAAAGGAGGGCAGCGGCATAGGCCTGTCTATCTCCCGTCAGATAATGCGCGTAAGCAACGGATTCATCTCTCTCGTAACCGACAAGCATAGCGGGCTTACCACTTTCAGGCTTATTTTCAACTGACTGACGGCGGCAGCGTTTCCGAAAGGCCGTCTTTTAGTTTGTAAAAGACCGTTTTTTGCCTTGCGAAAGGCGGCCTTTTAGCGCCCGTTTGATGGCCTTTTGTAATGCGGTAGGTTTCAACCGCCATTGCGTACGGAAAACGGTTATGTTTTTGCAGGATATGGTATTGGTGTAAACAAAGTAATAACACTCAAGTGTTTTGTCAACTGAAAATTTTTTAAATTTTATAATTTGTTGATTATTAAGTGGTTATGTAGTTCCTAACCGCTAAAATTCCATGTCGTTTTAAGTTTTCGTTACGTTAGTTAGGGATTTTTAACCGGGGGAGGTAAATTTTGTGATTAAATTTTTATAAATTTGCTCCCATCAATAAAAACACAATTAATTAATAGCGTAATTAATTCTCAAGTATGTCTTAGTATATTGTTATTACCAAAACGATAAGGGCATATACAACAAAAACAGACTAATACTTACGGCAGCAAGACTGGAATATGACAAACGCCGGCATGCCGATCAAAATACAAATTAAAATAACCAACGCATTATTGCATGCCGTGGTCTCGGAACGGAAGCATCCTCGGGCTTATCGTGTGACGGATGGATAGTTGACTTAACGACTTTTTCATTTTACCGCATAGTTGTCAAAGGGATTTCCTCTTCTTGATAATCGGGGTATAGTAGCAGTAAATGAAATATTAAATCCAATATATTATGACAAGGAAGTTACTTATATGCGCGGTTCTGGCGATGTCGGCCCTGACGGCGGCATACGGCCAGAAAATCGCTCTTAAGACCAATGCTTTATATTGGGCGACCACTACGCCTAATATAGGTGTTGAGGCATCTGTCGGCAAGAAACATACCGTACAGCTCTTTTACGGCCTCAATCCGTGGAAGCAGTCGGGCGGCGACCAGTCCAGCTTGCGCCATTGGACGCTCATGCCCGAGTATCGTTATTGGTTCTGCCAGAGTTTTAACGGATGGTTTATCGGTGCACACCTCATGGGCGGACAGTTCAACATGGGTAGCGTCGACTTACCGTTCGGAGTGTTTAACGAGCTTGAGGACCACCGCTACGAGGGCTGGTATGCCGGCGGAGGAATCACGGCGGGTTATCAATGGCCCCTGTCCAAGCACTGGAACATCGAGGCTTCGCTCGGCGTAGGCTACGATTATATCCAGTACGACAAGTTCCGTTGCGGCGAGTGCGGAGAGAGACTGAAGTCCGACCACACCAATTACTTCGGCCCGACGAAGCTTGCGCTAAGCGTGCTGTACATATTTTAATTAAGAATTAAGAGTTAAGAAATTAAGAATTAAGGGTTAAGAATCAAGAAAATATGCCTCGCCGGCTATTGCTCTTATCCGGCTTATCTGGCTCATCAGGCCTATTTACCCTCTCAACCCTGCTGAATTAACTCCACAAAAAATGACAACTATGAATAATCGAAGATATATATCCCTCCTCGCAATGGCCGCAATGGCATGCCTGCCGGCACTGTCGCAGACGCGCATGGCCAACCGCGGAATAGGCGTAGAGGATGTCAGCGTGACGCGCGACGGCGGGTATGTCATGCTGAACATGAAACTTAATCTCGACTCGCTCGACCTTCCTACGAATACAAGACTGGTTTATACCCCAGTGATAAAGACTAAAGAAGGTCAGGTGGAAATGCCCGAGATAGTAATTAACGGCCGCCGTCAGCAGATAATGTATGAGCGTGGCGACATGAAGAAAGACGTTGATGAGCGCGCGCTGGTGGTAAGAAGGCGCAACGGCAAGCCGCAGACAGTGGCATATCAGGGCGCAGCCCCGCTTGAAGACGTCGTTTCCGACTATGATGTCGAGATATTTGAGGACCTCTGCGGTTGCGGTGACAGCATTGACGGCAACAACTACTTGCTGAAGCGTACGCGCAAACCGCTCATGGCTTTCGTACGCCCCGCTGCCGAGGCGCGCAAGGAAAGGCATATTGACAAGACGGCGTATATCGACTTCCCCGTCGACCGTACCGAGCTGCACGCCGACTACAGGCGCAACCCCGCCGAGCTTGACAGCATTATCAACACCATAAACATGGTGAAGCAGGACAACAACCTGACGATAAGCAGCATAGACATTCACGGCTACGCCTCGCCCGAAAGCCCGTACGACCACAACGACTATCTGGCGCGCGAACGTGCGAAGACCCTCAAGGACTATGTTCGCAACCTTGTAGCGCTTGACGACAAACTGTTCACCGTATCGCATACGGCCGAAAACTGGGACGGACTCATCGCCTACCTGCGTGATAGCAACCTTGACAACAAGGACGCGATACTTGCGATAATCGACGACGACAAGCTCAATCCCGACGCCCGCGAGTGGAAAATCAAGCGCGAATATCCTAAGGACTACCGCTTTATGCTCGACACATGGTATCCAGCGTTGCGCCGTTCGGACTACCGGGTGAACTACGTCATCCGTCCGTTTAATGTCGAGGAGGCAAAGCAGATAATCAAGACCAAGCCGCAGCAACTCTCTCTCGAGGAAATGTTCCTTGTTGCCCAGACGTACGAACCCGGCTCGGCAGAGTTTAACGAGGTGATGGAAGTGGCTGTGCGCATGTACCCCGGCGACGCCACGGCAAACCTGAACGCCGCTTGTACACGTCTTAACGCAGGCGACGCCGACGGCGCAAAGCCCTATCTTGACAAGGCCGGCAACAGCCCGCAGGCCCTCAACGCCCGTGCTGCCTACGCCCAGCTGAAAGGTGATTACGACGAGGCGCGCCGCCTGTACAACCAGGCAGCCCAGGCAGGAGTAAGCGAGGCAAAGACCAACCTTGACAACATGTAGAAGGTGAGAAAATGAGACGGTGGGGCTGTCGGGCTAATCTGACCCATAAGCCCGCTCCCTGCCGGCTATAGGTCTCATTAGGTTTATCAGCCTTATTTGGCTCATTGGTCTTAGGCCCATTTGCCATATCAATAATAATTTTACCAATTTATATAATTATTAATCAACCAAACTAAATTATTAAACAATGAAAAAGTACAAATTTTTTGCCCTCGCGTTTGCAGCGCTAACGTTGGGAGCATGCTCAAGCGATGACGTCGTGGACAACGGCCAAGGCGGTATCGTCCCGGCAGGCGAGAAAGGGTATGTAAGTGTAGCAGTCAACCTGCCTACACAGCCAAGTTCGCGTGCCAATGACAATTTCGACGACGGTACGACACAGGAGTACAATGTTGAAGACGCTACGTTGCTCGTTTTCAGCGGAGCTACGGAAGACGCCGCTAAATTCACCGGCGCTTATCTTCTCACTCTCAACGACGGCACGCAGCTCGGCGGCAACATCACCACGACCTACCAGGTTACGCAGAAGATAACCAAGCCTCTGGAAGCAGGCGACGACATCTACGCTTTGGTGATGATCAACTCTAGGAACGTGCTCACTGGCGACGCAGAGGCAGGATGGCAGATCCTCGGCAACGCGCTTACCGTTGGAACAACTACCGTAGCGGATGTTAAGGGCATGAACGGCAACGTAACCGCAGCAGCCCTTGCCGACGCTTCAGGCGAAGGTTACTTCTACATGACCAACGCTCCTCTCTACAGCGTTCCCGGTGGCGTGAGCGAGCCGGCAAACGGCGCGGTTACTACGCTTACCAAGATCAACGCCGAGAACATCTTCTCGACGAAAGCCGAGGCTGAGGACAACCCCGCAGCAAGCATCTATGTTGAGCGCGGCGTGGCTAAGGTGACCGTTACCGACGGAGGTACGGCAGGCCAAAACGGCAACCTCAACTACACCATCAACGGCTGGACGCTCGACATGACTAACACTGCTTCTTACGCAGTGCGCAACGTTACTGGCGCTGACTGGTGGACTCTCTATTCAAGACTCGCCACTACTCCCGACTACCGCTTCGTAGGCTCTGTGCCCGTTGCTGCAGGTCTTTACCGCACATACTTCGGCATGGACCCGAACTACAACGCTGCCGGCACTTTCAACGAGCAGATAGGCGAGGCTCCCGCAGCTCTGACTGCTTTGAACGGCACTGCTTACTGTCTTGAGAACACCTTCGACGTTGACCACCAGAACCAGGATCAGACTACGCGCGTAATCGTAGCTGCTACCCTGACAAACGTAGGCGGCGACGCTGACGTCAACGACTTCTACGTAATCAACAACAATAAGGACGTTGTTTACAACACCGAAGGTTTTGTAGATTACGTAAAGGGGCAGTATCTTGAGAATCCTACCGTTTACGGCCTCCTTACCAACAAGGACAATGGTCTTAAGGATGGTCAGAAGCTGACAGAAGCCGACCTCACCGTTACTTACTCTACCTCTACCGCAAGCGCAGACGTCACTATCGCTGCTGTTACTATCGCAGATGCTGCTGCAGCTAAGTTCAAGGGCGAAGCTATTCCCGCCGGTCTTGCAGGCGACGGCAATGATAAAGCTCTTGCTGCAATAAACGAAGCTAAGATCGCTTACTACAAGGGCGGCGTAAGCTACTATCCCGTTATGATCCAGCACTTCGGCGAAGATCAGACTCCTTGGACTGCAGGTTCTGAATCTTATCCTGGTCCTAACCGCGACGACAACTACCTCGGCCGCTGGGGCGTTCTGCGTAACAACTGGTACGAGATCAACGTAACCGGCGTTAAGAGCATAGGTTCACCCGTTGTTCCCGAGGTTTACGGAACTCCCGACGATCCCGTTGAGTCTTGGATTTCTGTTGAGATCAACGTACTCTCTTGGGCTAAGCGCGTACAGAACGCAGGCCTCTAATCCGATTCGGATTTAGAGATGGTAGATAATTTCATAAATCATTGAATTAACTTGACAGACGCCGGGCGGCGTTGCGAAACGCCGCCCGGTTTTCAAAAAACACAAAACAGGCGGCCCCTGCCGCGCACTACGACTACAAGGCCTGTCCTCCGCCTCAAGCGAGGAGAACCGCCCACGGTGGCACGACGGCACGCGCCGTAAACACCGTAACCTAAACGAGGAAACAACCGCCCGCCGGGCGACTACATATACATGAATTAGCAATTAACAATTAAAAATTAAGGAAGAGGAAAAGAAAAGGACAAGGGACTAAGCCGTCCACGGCGCATAAGGCTTATTAGGCCCATTGGGCTTATCCGGCCAATCAGGCTTATCAGCCATATCCGGCTCAATCCGGCTAATCCCAAGACTCCCAGGCTCTCCCATTCCTCAATTAATAGGAAAAACAATAAAAAACAATAGAGGTATGAAATACTCAGTGAAAAAACCTTTCAGATGGTTGTGCTGCGCATTGCTCGCGGCCACCGCGTTCACTTCGTGTGACATGATGGAGGAAGACCTCAGCGACTGCCCCACGGGCCTGTATCTTACCTTCAAGTACGACTACAACCTTGAGCGCGCCGACATGTTCAACGACCACGTAGGCTCGGTGACGGTTTACGTCTTCGACGAGCAGGGCAAGATCGTCAAGACCCAGGAGGAGAGCAACGCCGGCGGCGCGGCCCCGCTTAAGGACAAGAACTACATGATGCACATCGACGACCTTGCTCCGGGCCGCTACCGCTTCATAGCGCTTGCCGGCCAGCGCCCCTACGCCGACATGATGGCCGACTCTCGCGCCCGCTTCGTGCGCACCGACATGGCCCCGGGCGACGACATGACGCAGCTGGGCGTGCAGCTCGACCGTACTCCTCGCGGCGCAACGGGCACATACGACATCGTCAACAACGGCCTGCCGCTCGACACGCTGTGGCACGGTATGCTCAGCGAGCCGGTGCAGGTGTACCCCTATGAGTCCAACCGCGCCTCTTACGCCACCGTCGACCTCGTGCGCGACACCAAGAAAATCAACGTCACGCTCTACCAGACCAACGACCCGCGCGAGATGGACATAGCCAACTACGACATGACCATAACCGACCGCAACTCGACGCTGCTCTACGACAACGCCGTTGACGAGTCGACGGGCACCGTAGTCTACACCCCGCACGCTGTGTGGAACACCACGTTCGACAACCCGATGAACCAGAACGGCGACCTGCTCGACGGCAAGGGCGTCATCGGCCACGCCGACTTCATGACGTCGCGCCTCGTGTTCCATGACGACAACACCGAGAACGGCATACTCTCAATCGTCAACAAGACAACGGGCGTAGAGGTGGCCGCCATCGACCTGCCCTACTACCTCAGCCAGCTGCGCACCAGCGAGGATCGCTACCGCTACACTGAGCAGGAGTTCCTCGACCGCGGCTACGACTACGACATCGCCCTCTACCTCGTCGGCGACAAGCTCAACTACATCCAGATAAGCATAAACGTGCTCGGATGGAGCAAGCGCATACAGTTTGAGGAACTATAAGAGAAGGTGAGAAAGTGAGAAGGTGAGAAGGTGAGAAGGAAAACCAAAGTTTCCCAAAGCTCCCAGCCCTCCCAGTCATCCCAGCTCTCCCGGCTCTCCCAAAAAAGCAACCTAAAAAACAACAGTCATGAAAGATATCAGATACATATGGCGCGGCGCGACTCTCAGCCTGGCACTGTCGTTGATGGCGGCAGGGTGCAGCATGGGCGACGACCTCGAGTGCCCGCCCGAGCAGGGCACGTCCGGCTCCGCCGTTTCAGGCCCGGCATACGTACAGCTGAGCTTCAGCACGGCGGCCAACGGCCTGACGCGCGCCAACCCCAACGGCGGCGAACAGGGCGACGGCTCCGAGGCGGGACAAACCTACGAGAACGCCGTAAGATCGGCCGTGGCGTTCCTCTTCGCGCATAACGACGACGGCGTCAACGCCGCCAATCCCGCCGCGGTTACCGTAACCCCCGTGCGCTTCGGCTCGGTGACCGGCAACGGCCAGACCTACACCACCGAGGCGCAGCGGGTGGGCGACATCGACTACGGCCAGTATGACGTAATCGTAGTTGCCAATCCCGGCGACGACAACTTGTGGAGCTCCGTCAGCACCCTTAAAGACCTGCAGGACAAGATAATGAAGACGGCCTGGACGCAGAACGCCGACGGCACGTACACCGACTTCCTCATGGCCTCGGCCGACGACGCCGTGACGCCGCTCAACGTCACCGAGGACAACACCACCGAGGCCAACGCCGCCAAGACGGCGGTAAGCGTAGAGCGCGTGGCAGCCCGCGTTGACTATAATGCCGAAGGCAAATACACGTGCACCGACGATAATTACAAAGGCGCGACCGTTGAAATCACCGGCGCCACGATCGTCAACCGCCTCACCGCAGGCTCATACCTGCTGAAGCGCACGGCCGACGACGCCGAGGGTACCTACCTCGAATACCTCGGCCTCGAGACGCCGGTTGCAGGTGGCAAGGCTACAAACTACGTGCTCGACCCGTGGACGGCAGATAAGACCGAGGCGAACCTCCAGGGCACGCCCTTCATCGTCAACGGACAGAGCGTAGCGGCCGCCGGCCTTTACGACGCCGACACATACATCCCCACACGCTCGACAAATCCAAAAACATGGGACGAGCTTGTTAAGCCCGGCACTCCCGTCACCGACGCGAGCACCACTGACGGAATAACAGAATGGCAGCGCGTAGGTTACACTCTCGAGAATACTGCTGACGCACTCAGCTCGGGCATAAACTACAGCACGGGCATTGTCTTCAAGGCGCAGTTCCATCCCGTAGGCGTTAACGGATACACTGACGAACAAACATTCTTCACCTACAACGGCGTAATTTATCCCATGCTTACCGACATGATGGGGCAACTCAACGGAAAAGAAAATTTCTCCACTGACGTCGGTAAGGCTATTGACGATCTTAACAGTTGGGACGACTTGAAAGACTTTGCGGCAAGCATTACCAACGACCCCACCGGCTACAGCACGTATCTTGAGGACTACGCCAACACACATTCAGCCGAAGCGTTCAAAACGTCATATGAATTAAAATGGGAATACTACCTTAGCTACAAGCTCGGTGTATCTGAGAACTCACAGGACGGTCCTGAAATCAACCAGGACGGCAAAAACACCCGCGCCCTGCTTTACGAGAGCAGCGGCGGGATGCTGCGCACCTACTACAAGGGCCAATGCTACTACACATGGTGGTTGCGCCATAGCAACGACAACAACGACCAGACCAACGGCGTTATGGAATACGCCGTAGTGCGCAACAATATATATAAGGTGAACGTCAAGTCGGTTTATTCAATCGGCGGCGACATACCTGAGGGCGAGAACATCCGCGCCGACGTCTTCGTTAAGATGTGGACTATGCTCGACGAGGAAACGCTCCCAATGTAACCAGATAATACTGACGACTTATGAAAAAGACATTCAGACACATATTGGCCCGCGCCATGGCGGCAGTGCCGCTGGCGTGCGTCGCCCTGCTACCGTCGTGCTCGTTCGACGATGATTATGACGGCGGCGCCCAGGGCGGCAAAGGTCCCGTAGCCGTGAAGCTAAGCGTCACGGCCGGCGAGCCGGGCGACCTCAACGGCACCCGCGCCGCAGGCGACCTTGTCGAAGGCGGCGACGGCGAGTTCATGCATACGTTGCGAGTGTACATCGTCAAGCTCGACGCCAAGCCGGTTACTACCGTCCTAGACCTCTCCGACGAGATAGCTGCCGACTTCGCCCAAAACCCACTTGCCGAGAGCGGTAACGTAAAGCGGTGGAACTTTGACGACCTCAGCCTCGCCCCGGGCCGCTACGCCGTTTACGCCTTCGCCAACATAGAAGATTACAGCGGCGTGTTCGACAGCCCGACAAGCAACGGCACGCAGACGGCAACGGGTAAAGTGATGTTGGAGAACACCTTTACCGAAAACTACGAGTTACGCGACGACAACCTCAACTCCTACCGCCTGACTAACCCAGCCGGTGTGATTGACCTCGCCAACGGCAAGTTCATCCCGATGAGCGCAAGGTACGAGTTCACCGTCAGCGGCGACCTTAACGAGTCGGGCGAAACAGTCTTCAGCATAGGCCTCGACCGCCTCGTCAGCAAGGTGCAGCTGCAGCTCGGCGAGGAGGGCCAGGCCCAGCTGCCCGCAGCCTGCTCGCTCATCTTCAGCGGATATTCGCAGAACGTGCCCCTGATGGCCCGCGCCGCCAACACCAGCACCGACGATGAGTTCGCCTCGTATTACGGCACGCGCACGGCAACTACGACCAAAAACAACGTCATGGGCGGCCAGCTCGTTGAGTTCTACGTCAACGAAACACCCGACGGCGCCCCCTTCACCGTCAACCTCAACACTATGGGCGACGCCGGCCTTACCACCTATACGTCTACGACGGTGACTACTACCGAGCTGCCGCGCAACTCGATATTCCCGCTTAAGCTTACGTTCAGCGACTTCGGCATAAGCGTCGACCCGACAGCATGGCTTAAAGTGACAGGTGTTCCGTATGATGTGTATTACGAGCCGGTGGAGGACGGCGTTTACCGTGTTGAGATAGCTACGGGCTCTTACTTCAACCTTGCGCCTAACTCCGTAACCGCCGACGGGACAGAAGCCATCAGCAACGTGACATGGACGTGGACGGTGCCCAGCCAATTGCCTAAGGGATATGTAGTCACGGCAGAAGGCAGCAACGTGAAAGGCCATGTTCCAGCGGGCGGCTCAGCATACTACGATGAGTTCACCCTGCTGCTCAATGGCAAGTGGACATACAACGGCGCCGATTACGACCGCACCTACAAGTTCATCGTTGACGTATGCCACGACGAGTCTTGGGCCATGGGCCGCCGCACGGCCACTAATGCCAATTCTCGTGCGGCCGAAATGCCGTCTCCTGCTTACAGGCTCGCTCCAGAGTATCTCAACATGTTTAAGGTAAAGTAAATAAAGCTGAGGAGGATTATATATGAAACCAAGATATTTATTTATTTCCGCCATCGCCGCCGTTTCCATCTTCTGCGGAAGCGAAGCCTTGGCGCAGAGGACGAATTACAGTCGTTCGCATCTATCAGGCCACCGTGCGGGTGTGATGTATAGTGATGATTACCAAACAACGCATGTGCGCAATACCGACGGTGCAACTAATCATGACAGCTTTGATGAGGGACAAGGCTCTTCGGCAGATCAACGAGGCATGGTTGTGAGCGAAGGTACGCAAGTCAGCGGCAAGAGAATCCAGAAAACGCATGAGTTTTACGAGGACATTTACTTGAATCCTGGACGTTCGAAAACCATCATAGTCCCGTCGAATAATGAAAACAAGTATTCTGTTTTTGGTACTTATCAAAGATGGTATAACTACGACACTGACGGTCAGATAGACCGTAGCGCCATTACTTTCCCCGGGCTTACGAACTATCAGTATGTAATGGCCGACGGAACGTACAGCGGAAGTTTCATTACTGGTGATAACGCTCTTTCAAGTGCTTTATGGATGTTCACTGTGACTGGCCCGCGTGATTTCGACGGCACTCCGTACCGTTTGGCTTGTGACATGTCAGATTACACAGATACGGATCGTCCTAGATCTAATGGCGACACATTCGATGAGCCTACGCTTGGCCAGCGCTTGATTTACACTATTTATCCTGCTTCGGTGATTAAGGATAAGATGAGCAAAAGCGAATATTATGAGGTTCATGACATCCATTTGCCCAACGTACGCCAATCAGGTGCGAAGACTTTGGAGCAGGTGTCGCTTAACATGGCTGCAAATAACTATTATGTTCCCGGCGAGGATGGCGACTGCGGTGCTTTAACCGTTTCGCTTAATAATAATGGCTGGAGTGCTGTGGGTCTTTACCTTAGCTTAGCAACCACCAGCATATCGGGCAGCGATCGTAAGATTTCATTCAACATGAACGGAACTATACCCGACGGCCAAGTTGTGTATATTGAAGTGAAGAAAAATGGTTACCTAATAGCCCAGTTCAAGCTGACGTTTGACGCTAATACCGAAGGCTTGTCACAGAGCACGATAGAAGATATTGAACGTCGCGGCGAAAATGATCAGCGCTATTTCCGTACTAATGCTTATCTTGACAATTTCAAATTGCTGACGGGTCTTAATTTCGATTTTGACGATGTAAGTAGTTCGAATACAAGTAACAATGGCTCGAAATATTATCCTTATCCGTTGGATTGGGAAACATCTAACTATGGTTTCTACGCCGGTGGAACATACAATAAGGATCAGAATTATCCCCAATGGGGACAATATGGCATAACAACGGGTAATGGTTATGGCGGAGATAATGATGGAGCTTTATTGCCCGGTAGTAAGTACCATCTTTACATCGACGCTAATAATTATCCGGGAACTATTTGCGAACTTCCGTTCTCTGCTAACTTCTGCCAGTCGTCAAGGCTGTATGTCACAGCGTGGATGAAGAGTGTGAATACTTCAAGTGACGATGCTTCAGTATTATTCATTCTGAAAGGTGTAAATGACGACGGCACGACGCAGGTGTTGCATACGCAGTCGTCAGGCCAGATACACGCTACGAGCGGACTTCCGTGGTATCAGCTGTATTTCGAGTTTACGAGTCCTGGTTACACGTATGACAACTATGTGCTCGAAGTGTTCAACAACTGTGCAAGTACTGCCGGTGGTGACTTCTGTATAGATGATGTCCGCGTGTATATCAGTCCGTTGCAGGTAAACGCCAAGACAACGAAGCCGCTCTGTACTGACGACGTAGAGGCTTCCGTGCAGGTTGACATTAATTACGAGTTGCTGCTCGACCGCCTCGGAATTGAAGAGGCTTCACAAGGCCAGAGCGTTGTCACAACTGGTTACTACAGCTTTGTAAACAAGACTACTTTCGACCGCGCCATTGCGCAAGGCACTTCGTTCAACGACGCTTTTGCAGCGTCAGTAGTGCATGGCGAAGACGTATATAAAGGAAGCAGTGAAGAATATTTCGGTACGATACGCTTCTCGAACAATTATTTGGCTAACAACGGCCAAAACGGCATGGTGGATAATCTTGCCGGTAGCGGCGCCAACCGTAAGATTGCGTTTACGGCCAGCGTAGCCGCCAACAACTTTGGAGGCGAGAATGTTACGCTTGTGGCCGGTGACGAGTATTATATGGTGTTCACTAAAACTAATGTAACGGGCATGTCGCCCGTCGAGATGGCTACGGCATATGGTTTTGAAGATCCTGATTGCGCCATCAGCGGAACCTTTATTGTTGATGGTCCGTTGATTATCAATATCAATGGCGACGTCGTCAGCACGGCCGAAACCGTCTGCATTGGCCAGCAGCCTTTGATTGACGTGGAGATGCGCGACGGTGCAGGCGGCATAGTGCCCGATGCGGTGTTCGATTGGTACTTCGGCAGCATACAGGAATTCCGCAATGAAGTTACCGAAGAAATTCCTGAACTTGGTGGCATAACCCACACCTTGAGGCAAGCCCTTGAGTTGTTCCGCCTCTTCTATCCTGACGCTACGGCTGTTTCGGATGCAACGGTACCTGCACAGAGCGAGGACAACACCTATGAAAAATTATACCAGCAAGACATTGATCTTATAGAGCGTCTCAGCGAGGATTACAGCGCAAGCGGTCTTAACGCAAAGCTTACGTTGTCGGCTTCGAGATCTCTGTCAATAAGGCTTATGAATCCGTCTACATACGTCGTGCTGATACCTGTCGGCACCGAGCCGGAATCTGTCGGCGGCGACACCCAGGTTTCAATCTGCTGGGAACCGACTCAGATATTATTGCGCGCACAGGACGGAGCCCCGTTGCTTGACGTAGGTCGTCAAGACGTTAATTATGAAGGTGCCGGCGATGGTTATGCCGTTAAGGTGCGTTTGGGCAAGGAACAATATTACGCTCTTAACCAACTTGCCGTTCCCGTGAGGGATCCGAGGCTTAATGACGGCTCGTCAGTACGTGTCGCCAACGTAAGGAACGACCGAAACATCTATCTTACGTGGACGGACGATCCACGTTATATCGACCAGCTGATAGAGCAAGGTGGTTATTCAATGGTTGTCGGTCAGGTTAATACGTTCGACATTAGTGCTGATGCGTCAGCTGACGCCAAGCACGTGGTGCTGACATTCCATAATAGCAGCGACTTCCAGCCCCGCGAAGGTTATCATTATTCCGTTGCGGTACGCTTCACGACGCCTGAGGTTCAAATTGAAGACTGCTACGGAACGTTGGTTGTGCCTCTCGTAATAGTGCCTGACTATGAGGTTTGGGTCGGCAAGCCCGACGGCAACTGGAACGATGACGCCAATTGGCGCCGCGCCGAGCCTGAAGATATTAAGAAGGCTGCAAATTCCGGTTATATGACTAATGCCGATAATGGTACAAGCGCCGGATATGTTCCTCTTGGGAGAACGCGCGTATTGATACCTACCGACGATGGCGTTCAACTGTATGAGGCTTCGCAGATACAAGGCGCAGGCGGCATACTTAACCTTGACGCTAACAAGGGAGCCTTGTCTGACCCGACGGCAAATATCGAATATGACCTGACAGTGTCACGCAATAATACATTAAACATGTTTGTTGCCGGTTTGTATAATACTAACCAATGCTATCAGATACATTTTAATGCCCGCGGCCAAATGCTTAACAGCCACTTGCTGACTTACAACCGTGCCTGGACAAACGTTGAGGTTCCCGCTGGGCGGTGGACAACCGTAGCTACGCCTCTGCAGGGCGTCTTCACGGGTGACTGGTACACCAAGACGACGGGCGAGGAAAGCGCCGAATACTTTACCGACTTGACTTTTGGTGACGGCAACGACCGCCTGCAGCCTTACGTGCTGCAGCGTAGCTGGAATGAGCACGCAAGTATTGACGATACGGGTACAGGAGTTGATGATGGAACTCACATAGCCGGTGCGCACACTTCGGACGTGACATGGAGCTCAACCTATAACGACGTAGGTATACAGACCAAGCCGGGTGAAGGTTTCTCGATACTCGCTGGCGAAGGTTCTGCAACGCAGGACGGCGGCACCGTGGAGTTCCGCTTGCCGAAATGGGACGAACAATACGATGGCTTCAGCGATAGATTCTATAGAGTACAGGTTAACTCAGGTTTGCTGTTCTCTGACAACCTTAAGCAGACGCCGAGCGCCAATGTTACTATAAGCCCGTCGCATGACGGACGTTACGCCTTGATAGGCAACCCGTTCACGTCGTCGCTCGACATGGATAAGTTCTTCGCTGAGAATACTGGTTTTGACAAGGTTTACTGGACAGCCACCGACAGCGACCCATACACGGGCGTTGAGGGCAGCGACGGCAACTGGCTGACATCCGGCGGAACGTCGGCAGCCGTTGTGCCTCCTTACACGGCGTTCTACGTTAGGGTTAGGCAGACCGTTCCGTCGTCTACACCGCTTGACATAGTATTCTCACGCGACATGGCCGTAATGCCCGCCGATGACGGAACCGGTACGCAGGCCCTGCAGGGCATGACGCTGCTGGCAGCCGGCGCAAAGGGCAACAGCACCGCCCTGTTGAGATATGACGCTGCGGCCGACAACGGCTACGCCAAGAGCGAGGACGTGCAGCTGATGAGGGAGTCCGCCGGCACCGCTGCGCCGCTGGTTTACACCGTGGCCGGCGACATGGCCGCCAACATCAACCAAGTGAAGGACCTGCAGCAGATACCGCTCGGCCTCTTCGCCGCCGACGGTGACGTGACGACGCTGACCTTCACTGGCACGGCCGCCCTGCTGGAGCCGTCGCTCTACGACGCCGAGCTGAACACCGACACGCCGATAACCGAGGGCATGACGCTGAGCGTAAACGGCTCGTCGCACGGCCGCTACTTCATCCGCGCCAAGGGCGCAGGTTCGGGTTCTGACGGCTCTACGGGCGTAACCGATGTTACGGGCGGCGGCAACGACGTGAGCGTTTATTCGGTTGAGCCGTGCCAGGTAGTAGTGTCTTCGGGCGCGGAGCTTATGGAGGTAGGCGTTTATTCGGTTGGCGGCTCTCTGCTCAAGCGTGAGAGCGTAGGCGGCGGAAGCACGGCCGTGACGCTTGACGGCATCGACAGTGGCGTGGCTGTTGTCAGGGTGGTAACTGCCGACGGACAGACAACGCGTAAGCTCGTCGTAAAATAAAATGTAAGTTCTTTGTTATGACAGTTTAGTTATAGTATCATGAAGTAGTAAAGTGGAAACCTCCGGCTGTTAAGCCGGCTGCTTTCCAGTTCTGAGAAAGGCCGTCTTTAGGAGCGCTAAAGACGGCCTTTGCTGTGTTGTGTTTAAGGTTATGGGGTTATGGGGTTATAGGGTTTTGCGGTTATAGGGTTTTGCGGTTATGGGGTTTTACGGTTATGGGGTTTTACGGTTATGGGGTTTTACGGTTATAGGGTTATGGGGTTTTACGGTTATAGGGTTATAGGGTTATAGGGTTATGCGGTTATGGGGTTGTGGGGTTTTGCGGTTATGTGGTTGTGGGGTTATGTGGTTATGAGGTTATGTGGTTATGAGGTTATGTGGTTTTACGGTTATGCGGTTATGGGGTTATGGGGTTATATGGTTGTGGGGTTTTACGGTTATGAGGTTATGGGGTTTTGCGGTTATAGGGTTTATATACTTCATAATCTTATTACCTTGCAAAAGAGTACGAATCGCAAGGTAAAAGACCGTGTTTCATGACATTAAAGGCCGTGTTTTATAAGTAAACAAATGATGATGATTTTCGCTAAATATCTGTCAGTCTGTCAGCGCTGGGGATAACGCACTGGCTATCAGGGAGTTTGGAGATGAAAGATTGAGGGCGAATCTTTCAGGTTCTTTCACGCCGGCAACTGACGGGAAAGGGCTGACAGATGCCTATCGGGCATCTGTCAGCTCATAAATAATTGACAGTCAGGTTGTTAAGCGCAAAGCTGAAAGATGAAAGATGTTTACGGAAAAATGTTTTAATGATGTCAGCAAAGCTTATATTCATTGGTAGTTAAAAGGGTTAAAGTAGTTAACGTTCGCTTCGCTCATTAAGTAGTTAAAGACAAATGCCTTGTAGCGTGAGTTTGGTATAATGATTATGTGATAATAATCCTACTTCAAGCGGCCATTGGGAATCTGTCATTCCGCTTGAACTGCAAAACAATGTAAGTTCTTTATTCAAAAGAAGTATTATTCTTATACTGAACTCACGTTAAGTTATGTCCCTACAAAGTGTGTATATGTATGGTTATGCAAGGTTAACTGTAATAGGTGTATGTGCGGATATTCATAAATGTTTTTACACGCAAATTTGCGCCGTCAGTTCAATCTCTAACTGCCGTAGGCAAGCGCCGGGCCTGCAGCATTGTGGGTTATCCGCAATCGTTGCGCATGCTGTCGTGCCTGCGCAACGCCGTTGTTAAACGAACGAAGCCCTGCAAGCGTGTGCCTGCAGGGCTTCGTTCGTAGCGGGGGTGGGACCCGAACCCACGACCTCCGGATTATGAATCCGACGCTCTAACCAGCTGAGCTATCCCGCCTTGATGTTGTTTTGCGGGTGCAAAGGTAATGACATTTTCTTTAAATACCAAAAAAATCTCGAGTTTTTTGTCGTTTTCTTGCATGAAATTATTATTTTTGTGGCAAAATACTCACAAGCCATGATTTATGGAAGATAATAGAATCAGCCTTGAACGAGAGTTGCGCTCAAAGTCGGCCAGTATAATATGGTCTCTGATAAGCACGCCCGCGGGTCTGGGTAAATGGATGGCAGACGAGGTGAAGTTTGAGGGTAACACGTTTACTTTTACATGGGGGAATGTATGGAGCAGGCATGAGACGAGGACTGCCACGCTGCTCGAGATGAAGAACTTTGACTATATACGTCTGCGCTGGAGTGAAGACGAGTACCGCGACACTTACTTTGAGTTGCGGATGTGTAAGAGCGACATTACCGGTGACTATATTCTTGAAATAACGGATTATGCCACTGACGGCGACACTGACACTCTTGTGGATATCTGGGACGCCAACATGGAGAAGCTGCACAGGTCGACAGGACTTTGAGAGGGTGAGAAGGTGAGAGGGTGAGAAGGTGAGAAAATACCTCTTTAAAAAATTTTATCCTCTCACTCTCTCACATTCTCACCCTCTCACCTTCTCACATTCTCACCCTCTCACCTTCTCACTTTTTCACCTTTTCACCTTTTAAATGTTGTTTTCTGATATTTTTGTGCTAATTTTGCAAGCTGGTATATTTTACGCCGGAACCTACTGACTGAATAATGCTTCGAATAAAGAAATTAGATAAGTTCATAGCCAAGCAGTTCGGCCTGCTTTTCATAGGAACGTTTTTCATCTGCTTGTTTATCCTGATGATGCAGTTCCTGTGGAAATACGTTGACGAGCTTATAGGCAAGGGATTGACTATGGACGTGCTTGCGCAATTTTTCTGGTACATGAGCCTCATGCTCGTGCCGCAAGCCTTGCCGTTGGCCATATTGCTGTCATCGCTCATAACGTTCGGAAACCTTGGCGAGAGCAGCGAGCTTACAGCCATCAAGGCTTCCGGTATTTCGCTGTTGCAGGCATTCAGGTCGCTAATCGTCATTGTAATCTTCATATCCTTCGGCTCGTTTTATTTCCAGAACGTTATCGGGCCCAACGCCAATATGTCGTTCTCGCGCCTTCTCCTGTCAATGAAGCAGAAGAGTCCTGAACTGGAGATTCCTGAAGGCGTGTTTTACGACGGCATTCCCGGATGCAACCTTTATGTGCAGAAAAAGGATATGCAGACGGGCAAGTTGTATGGCGTGATGATTTACAAAATGACCGACAGCTATGAAGATGCCGCCATAATACTTGCCGACTCGGGCATGCTCCAGTCTACGGCAGAGAAGAAGCACTTGCTCCTGACGTTGTACAGCGGCGAGTGGTTCGAGAACATGAAGTCGCAACAGATGGTCAGGGGTACGGGGGTGCCTTACCGCAGGGAGACTTTTGTACTGAAGAAAATCCTGCTTGACTTCGACTCAGACTTTAACGTAGCCGATGCGGGGGCGCTGTCGAACAGTTCGAAGAGCAAGAGCGTGGCGCAGATCGTCCATGACATTGACTCGCTCAACCATGTGTACGACAGTGTGGGGCGTGCCTTTTACCGTGATGCCCAGCGCGAGTATTATTCCGTGCCGTCGATAGGCAAGACGGACTCGCTAAGGGCAGTGAAGATGGCAGGAACCAAGACGTTCAGCTTCGACTCGGTGTACAGCCGCCTGAACGCGGACAAGAAACTGACGGCCGTCAACGGAGCGCTGAATAAGGTGAGGAGGGAGATGAACGACCTTGATTTCAAGGGTATGCTCACGTCTGACGGCGACAGGCTGATAAGGTCGCACAAGATTGAGGCCATCAACAAGTACTCTGTCGCCTTGCAGTGCATACTCTTCTTCTTTATCGGGGCGCCGCTGGGCGCAATCATAAGAAAGGGCGGTCTTGGTGTGCCTGTGATAATATCCGTGCTGGTGTTCATCGTGTTCTTCATCTTCGACAATTCGGGCTACCGAATGGCCAGGGCGGGAGAGTGGACTATCTGGTTCGGCAAGACGATATCCCTCGCGGTGCTTACCCCGCTTGCGGTGTTCTTCACGTACAAGGCCAATAATGACTCCGTGGTGTTCAACATAGACTTTTACCGTAACCTGTTCATGAACCTGCTGGGATTGCGCATGAAGCGTTCGGTGTACAGGAAGGAGGTAATCATAAACGACCCGGACTATGCCGGCGATGCGGAGAAGCTGGCCCGCATAAACGAGGAAATAAGCGCCTATGCGCATGAGCACAACCTGCTGATGGCCCCAAGCGTGGTAAAGGTGTTCTTCAAGTACAGTCCGGACCATGTTATCGAGGACATAAACGCTCGTATGGAGGCAGTGATTGAAGACCTGTCAAATACGAAAGACAAGCAGGTGCTGGCGCTCCTCAACGAGTATCCTTACATGGCGGTAAAGTCGCATACGCGTCCGTTCGAGCATAAATGGCTAAATATTGCGGCCGCGGTAGTGGTACCTGTTGGCTTGTTCCTTTATTTCAGGATGTGGCGGTTCAGGCTGCGCCTGTTCAGGGACCTGCGCGTCGTTAAACAGACCAACGACGGACTGATAGACAGAATAAACGAAATGAATACTGGCGGTAAGCGGAATGTTGCCGTATAATATAAAATAAGGTGAACTTGAATATGGAAAAACTGAAAATCAATACAGTCGAAGAAGCTCTTAAGGACTTCAAGGAAGGCAAATTTGTAATCGTTGTGGACGACGAAGACCGCGAGAACGAGGGCGACCTTATCATCGCGGCAGAAAAGATAACCGCGGAAAAGGTGAATTTCATGCTGAAGTATGCTCGTGGCGTGCTGTGCGCCCCGATAACGTTAAGCCGGTGTGACGAACTTGACCTGCCCCGCCAAGTCGATGAAAATACGTCCATGCTCGGAACACCGTTTACGGTGACCATCGACAAGCTTGAGGGTTGCTCTACGGGCGTATCTGCACATGACAGGGCCGAGACTATCAGGGCTCTTGCCGACCCGGCCTCGACGCCGCAGACATTCGGCCGCCCCGGACATGTCAATCCGCTTTACGCGCAAGACAACGGCGTGCTGCGTCGCAGCGGCCATACCGAGGCTGCCATAGACTTGTGCAAGCTGACGGGACTGTACCCGGCCGGCGCGCTGATGGAGATAATGAACGATGACGGCACCATGGCGCGTCTTCCGCAGCTGCTTGAGTTCGCAAAGGAACATGACCTCAAGGTGATATCCATCAAGGACATGATAGCCTACCGCCTGCAGCGGGAGTCGCTGATAAGCGTGGGGCAGACCGTGGACATGCCTACGGAGTACGGGCATTTCAAGCTTGTGCCGTTCAGGCAGACAAGCAGCGGGCTTGAACACATGGCCCTGATAAAGGGCGAATGGCAGCCCGAGGAGCCTATCCTGGTGCGTGTGCATTCGTCGTGCGCCACTGGCGACATTTTCGGCAGCAAGCGTTGCGACTGCGGCCAGCAGCTGCACAAGGCTATGCAGATGATAGAGAAGGAAGGCAAGGGCGTGCTGATATATATGCAGCAGGAAGGACGCGGAATAGGCCTTATGAATAAAATAGAAGCGTATAAGTTGCAGGAGGAGGGCTATGATACTGTGGACGCGAATGTTCATCTTGGCTTCAAGCCAGACGAGCGCGACTATGGTTGCGGAGCCCAGATGTTACGCCACCTCGGGGTGCATAAGATGAGGCTGATGACCAACAACCCGACCAAGAGGGTGGGGCTTGAGGCTTACGGCCTTGAAATAGTGGAGAATGTGCCGATAGAGATAACCCCTAACGAGTACGACTATAAATATCTGAAAACAAAGAAAGACCGCATGGGGCATGACTTGCATTTGTAAAAATGCGTGTAAACGGCTCGTTTTGGAAACATTTTTTAGAAAATGACATAAAAATATCAATTCTTTTATTTCCACGTAACGAATAAATTATTTAATTTTGCAGAAATAAATCACGTATAATTATGGCACAGTTATCAGACCGTCTTAATCGTTTGGCGCCCTCTGCCACATTGGCTATGTCGCAAAAAAGCGCTGAGATGAAAGCGCAGGGAATCGATGTAATCAACATGAGCGTAGGAGAGCCGGACTTCAATACACCGGACCATATCAAGGCCGCAGCAAAGAAAGCCATTGACGATAATTATTCGAGATATTCTCCTGTTCCGGGATACATGGACCTTCGCGAGGCTATCGTGGCAAAACTGAAAAGGGAGAACGACCTGGACTACAGCGTTAGTGAGGTGCTTGTGTCTAACGGTGCCAAGCAAAGCGTGTGCAACGCGGTTATGGCGCTGGTGAATGACGGTGAGGAAGTAATCATTCCCGCTCCTTATTGGGTAAGTTATCCGCAAATGGTGAAGCTGGCGGGAGGTAATCCCGTAATAATCGAGGCCGGTTTTGACCAGAATTTCAAGATTACGCCGGAACAGCTTGAGGCAGCCATTACGCCAAAAACCAGGATGTTGATACTTTGCTCGCCGAGCAACCCTACAGGCAGTGTATATTCAAGGGAAGAGCTTGAAGGACTTGCCGAAGTGATAAAGCGCCATGACGACGTGTTTGTTCTTGCCGACGAGATTTATGAACATATTAATTATATCGGCAGGCACAACAGCATTGCGCATGTGCCGGGAATGAAAGAACGTACCATTCTCGTAAACGGAGTGTCAAAGGCTTATGCAATGACCGGATGGCGTATCGGGTATATCGCCGCTCCCGAATGGATTGTCAAAGGTTGCAACAAGCTGCAGGGACAATATACAAGTGGCCCGTGCTCGGTCAGCCAGAAGGCTGCTGTCGAGGCTTATGTTGGCGCGCAGGATTGCGTAGAGGAAATGCGTAAGGCGTTTGAACGCCGTCGCGACCTTATTGTTAGCCTCGCAAAGGAAATACCGGGGTTGGAGGTGAATGTTCCGGAAGGCGCATTCTACCTGTTCCCGAAGTGCAGCAGTTTCTTTGGCAAGAGCGACGGAACACATACAATCAATAGCTCAACGGATTTTGCACTGTATTTGCTTGAAGTCGGTCATGTTGCCACTGTAGCAGGAGATGCTTTCGGCGATCCTGATTGCTTTAGAATGAGCTATGCCACGAGCGACGATAATATCCGAGAGGCAATGGCGAGGATAAAGTCGGCAGTGGGCAAGTTGAAATAGAACATTGCCGTGATGTGTTAAAGATGACAGCGAAAATATATGGATAAAAGTCAAAAACATTGTTAAAAACTCTGCTTTTAGTGCTTTTATTACCTATAAATTGTTATCTTTGTGTGCTTGTTTTATGATACGCGCTCTATTGAGGGAAAAACGACACACTCTATTAACATTAAATCGAAACTTTATAACTTAATAATTAACTAACAAACAAAATTAAATTAAAATTATGGCAACTACACAAAAAGCAGCAAGCCCCCAGAAAAAGAATCAGGGCTTCCAAGGTATCAGAGCAGCATTTTGGGTTATCGTTGTATGTCTTGTCATCGCGATTTGCATATACAACCTCCTGCTCGGCAATCCTTCTAACTTCGCAGGTAACGACCCGGCAGGTCACCCGACTAACTTGCTCGGAACAATTTACAAAGGTGGTATCGTCGTTCCTGTCATCCACACACTTTTGCTTACTGTCATCGCATTGAGCATTGAGCGCTGGCTCGCACTTAACACCGCATTCGGAAAAGGTTCTTTGGCTAAGTTCGTTGCCAACATCAAGGCAGCTGTTGCTAAAGGCGACTTCAATGCAGCACAGCAGATCTGTGACAAGCAGAGAGGTTCTGTTGCAAACGTTGTTTCTGCTTCAATCCGCGCATACAAGGAGATGGAGACCGCTCCCGGCTTGAAGAAGGCTCAGAAGGTTGCTAAGATCCAGCAGGCTCACGAGGAGGCAACACAGCTTGAAATGCCTACCCTGCAGATGAACCTCCCGATTCTCGCAACAATCGTTACACTTGGTACACTTACCGGACTTCTCGGAACCGTTATCGGTATGATCCGTTCATTCCAGGCTCTGGCTGCCGGCGGTGGTGGTGACTCTCTCGCACTTTCTACTGGTATTTCTGAGGCGTTGATTAACACCGCGTTCGGTATTTTGACTTCTTGGTGCTCGGTTATTGCATATAACACATTCACAAACAAGATTGACAAGCTGACATACGCGCTTGATGAGGTTGGTTATACTATTGCTCAGACATACGAAGCCAACCACACTGAAGAAGCTTAATTTTACTAACCCTTTAAAATCTTATTACTATGGGTAAAGTAAAAATTAAGAGGCAATCCATCTGGATCGACATGACCCCGATGAGCGACGTGATGGTCTTGCTGTTGACTTTCTTCATGTTGACATCAACGTTCGTGAAGAATGAGGCAGTGAAGGTCGTTACTCCAGGCTCAGTGTCGGAGGTGAAGGTTACAGACAAGAATGTCCTGACTATCCTTGTTGACAATAAGGGTAAGGTGTTCTTGGGCTGGGACAAGCCGGGCGACATGGAGACAGCTCTGAGCAGCATGGCAGACCAGTTCGGAGTATCACTGACCGGGGCGCAGATGAAGAATGTGCGCAGTGCTACGAATATTGGCGTGTCAATGAACGACATTGGTAATTTCCTTAACCAGGAATCTAACCAAATGAACGCATATCAGCAGGATAAGGGTATTCCTACTGACAGCATTGACGGCGGTATGAGCGAGTTCCAACTCTGGGTTAAGACTGTTACTGACGCAAATTCAGACATGAAACTTGCCATCAAGGCAGACGAGAAGACCCCTTACAAGGTCATCAAGAAAGTTATGTCTGAACTTCAGGACATGAACCAGAACCGTTACGAACTTATCACTTCTTATAAAAAAGTGGAGGACTAAGGCATGGCAAAAAAGAAACTGAGTAGACAGAAGAAAGTCGACCTTCGCGTGGACTTCACCCCGATGGTGGACATGATGATGCTTCTTATCACGTTCTTCATGCTGTGTACGTCTTTGAGCAAGCCACAGGCAATGCTCTTGACGATGCCGAGTAACGATAAAAATGTTCAGGAACAAGATAAGACTGCGACTAAGGCTTCACAGACAATCACTGTCTTTGTAGCAGGTAACGACAAGATTTATTATGTGGCCGGAATTCCTAACTATGAAGATCCTTCATGTCTGAAGGAGACTACATGGGGCAAGGACGGAATCCGTAGCGTGCTTATCAATCACGTTACAGAAGACGGAACCGTTCCGGTTGCGGCAATAATGAAGGCAAAGCTGGAACTCGACGCTAAAAAGCTGAAAGACCCGGCTAAGTATCCGGATTCTATTTACAATAAGGAGCTTGACAAGCTGAAGAATGGTGAGGTTAATGGCCAGAAGATTCCTACGCTGACTATTATCATCAAGGCAACGGACGACGCTTCTTATAAGAATTTGGTTGACGCTCTGGATGAGATGCAGATTTGCAGTATTGGTAAGTATGTCATCGACAACATTACCCCTGAAGACAGACAGCTCCTTAGCAAAAAAGGTGTTCGTTTGAATTAAGGCGTAACAAGTCGTTGGTTAACATTTAAAACGAAAAGACAATGTCAAAAATAGATTTAATATCTAATGAATGGGCTGACCTTGTTTTCGAAGGGAGAAACCAAGCCTACGGAGCCTACAGGCTTCGTAAGAGCACTTCCAAGAGAAATCTTTGGTCATTGCTCATCGTGCTTATTGCTGCTGTTGTCATATTCTCTGCCATAGCGATCAAGAACGTAATTCAGGCTAATCAGAAGGTTGCCATTACGACTGAGGTTGAGCTTTCTAAGATTGAGACAAAGAAGCAGGCCAAGGTTGAGAAGAAGGCTCCTGTTAAGATTGAGCCCCCGAAGCCGGTAGAGAAGGTGAAGAGTTCTATTAAGTTTACCGCCCCTGTCATCAAGAAGGACGAAGACGTGAAGCCTGAGGAAGAAATGAAGAATCAGGATGAACTTCAGAAGACTAAGACTACAATCGGTGCTTTCAACGTTGTAGGTAATGATGAAGTAGGTGGTGAAGTCCTTAAGGCGAAAGAGGAAATTGCCCAGCCAGAACCTCCGAAGGAGGAAGAGAACAAGGTGTTCGACGTGGTTGAGGAGAATCCTTCATTCCCAGGTGGTCAAGCTGCTTTGATGCAGTGGCTGAACGCGAATATCAAGTATCCGGTCATCGCGGCCGAGAACGGTATTGAAGGGCGAGTTATCGTTCAGTTCGTTGTAAGCAAGACCGGTTCCATTTCTGATGTAAGGGTTGTACGTGGCGTTGACCCGTCACTGGATAAGGAGGCTGTTCGCGTTGTAAGCAACATGCCTAATTGGACTCCTGGCCGTCAGAACGGTACGACTGTAAACGTAAGGTTCACTTTGCCTGTAACATTCAGATTACAGTAAAACGAGCAAGATGAGAAAAGAACTATTCTACGGTTTAGTAGGATTCACACTGTTCTTGGGATTTGTTTCGGCATGTACCGACAAACCCAAGAACGGTAGGACTGATACTTATTCGTCAGGAGCGATAACTTTCGCTTCTGACGAAAGTTTTAGCCCTATCATTGATGAACAAATCCAAGTATTTGAAAGTATATATCGTGACGCAAAGTTGACTCCGATATATACGAATGAGCTTGATGCGGTCAATCTCCTTATGAAGGATAGTATCCAGTTGGCGATTACCGCAAGGAATTTTACGAAAAAGGAACTCGAGAATCTAAAGGCCCGTAATTATCTGCCTGTGGCCATTCCTTTGGCTTATGACGGGCTATCGCTTATTATAAACAGGGAAAATACCGATTCGTGTATTTCAATTAAGAACATCAAGCGAGTATTGAGCGGACAGGCGAAGACTTGGGGCGATATCGTTCCAGGTTCGAAGAGAGGTGAAATTCAGGTGGTTTTCGACAATAGTAAATCGAGTACGGTTCATTTTTGTGTTGATTCAATCCTTGACGGGAAGCCTATAAACAGCCCGAATATCGTGGCCGTAAAGACCAGTAAAGAGGTTGTCGACTATGTCGAAAAGGCTCCTAACGCCATTGGCATTATCGGTTCAAACTGGTTGAATGACAAACGGGACACCACTAACACCACATTTAAGAAGAATATAACTGTTATGTCGGTAAGCAGAATGGACACAGCTACTTATTATAACAGCTGGAAGCCTTACCAGGCATACTTGCTTGACGGACATTATCCGTTGGTAAGAACAATATATGCATTGTTAAACGATCCGATAAACGGTCTTCCATGGGGCTTCGCCCATTTTATAGAGTCGCCCAAGGGACAGCTTATCATATTTAAGTCAGGTTTGTTGCCAAGGCGTGGCGATATAACCATAAGGTCGGTTAGCGTAAGTGACGAGTGATAAACTTGTCAAGATTGATTGTTTGAGAAGATGATAAATGAAAAATTATAGAGTATGAAAGCAATTAAATATGTATTAGCAGGAGTATTGATGACAAGTGTCTTCGCTCCGTCAATGGCCCAGGACGTTAAGTCGCAGGTTGAGGCCATCAAGAAAGTTGTAACTGACAACAAGTCAAATCCGGCAGCCGCAGAAGAGCAGGTTAAGGATTTTGTTAAGGAAAACAAGAAGAATGCTGAGGCATTAGCAGGACTTGGCCGTGCTTATTTCGAGATTAAGGATACGGCGTCAGCCCGTGAGTATGCCATGATGGCTATCGAAAGGGGCAAGGACGACAAGGGCAAGGCACTTGCTTATATCCTGCTTGGTGACATCGCTGCATTGAGCGATGAAGGTGGAGGCGCCGCAAGCCAGTATAACCAGGCTATGTTGCTTGACCCCCAGAACCCGACAGGTTATATCAAGTATGCTGCCGTTTACCGTAAGGTTGATCCGGAAGGTTCAGTTGCCGTACTTGAAAAGCTACGCCAGGTGCAGCCTGATTATCCTGTTGACGCAGAGGCTGGCCACTTCTTCTATGGCGCAAACAAATTTGACAAGGCTATAGAATATTACGGAAAGGTAGACCTTAACCAGTTGAAGGAGAACTATCTCACTGAATATGCTACAGCTGCGCTTCTTATGGCAGACTCAAAGAAAAGTCTGGAAGTGTCTTTGTTCGGTGTAAACAAGAATCCGCGTGATGCTGCCATGAACCGTATCACTTTCTATAATTACACGGATTTGAAGGATTACAAGAACGCAATCAAGTATGCTGACGCGCTTTTCAACAAGTCTGACAGTGCGAAGATTTCGGCTCGTGACCATCAGTATTATGGCTACGCACTCATGGGCGACAGCGCTTTTGACCAGGCTATAGAGCAGTTTAAGAAGGCTCTTGAAATGAATGCTGAACTTAATGACGTCCGTAAGCAGCTCTCTGACGCTTATCTTGCAAAGAATGACTTTACCAACGGACTCGCATATTATGACGAGTATCTCAGCAAAATAGAGAAACCGTCAGTACCCGATCTCGACGGTCTTGCCAAGCTTTACATGCAGCAGGCTGCAAGTATGGATTCTCTTACTACTGACAAGGTTAACGCTTTCAAGAAGGCTGACGAGATTTACGGTAAAATCGCTGCCGACTCTCCCGGCAATAAGCTGTATGCTACCATGATGCGTGCCCGTATCAACTCACAGCTTGACCCCGAGTCAACTCAAGGTCTTGCAAAGCCTTATTACGAGGAGTATGCGCAGTTGGCACAGACCGAGCAGGCTAACAACCCCAAACTGCTCATTGAGCCTTATCTGTACCTTGGTTATTATTATATCCTCAAGGAGGACAATGCTACCGCCAAGACATACTACGAGAAGGTTAAGGCTATCGACCCGCAGAACTCTATTGCCAACCAGGCACTGGAGGTGTTGAAATAATCATTATCAATGATAAAGTCCTAAACGGCGCGCCATCATGGGATGGCGCGCCGTTCGCGTATTTGCACAAATCATTTTTGCCGTATTTTTTCATAAAGCATCTTCCATCTTTCACTATTCGATATAATCGGTAATGTACAAAGATTTATGGTGGTGGAAGATGTGTCGTCCGTATCTTTCACCAACTCGAGTCTCTGTCGGTCCGTTAATGTACGCCATGTTGCGTGATGAAGTATCGGTGAAAGACGATTATCCGCATCTTCCACAGTGTAAAGGCTTGTGTGCCAGAATATTATGCCTTGCTGTGAAGGATGGAAGATTGTTTGGGATAATCTGTTGGGCATGCGTAATGGATATAAACGGAAACTTCCGTAGCGAGTGCTTGCGGTGCGTAATGATGCCGTTGACGGTCTTTTGATACGTCAAAGGTCGTGAATCAGTATGCGATTCACGGCCTTTCATGTTATTGTTTACGGCTTTTCATGACATTTGTCGGCGCAGTCCTGCTTTTTGCTGCTCGCTTATTGCGCAGCAGGCTGTGCCTGCTGTTCCTCTTTCCCCTTCTTGTTCAGTTCCGGATAGCTGGTGCGCGTATGGTATATAGCTTTCAGGCGCTCAATAAGCACCTGTTTGGCTACGGCTATATCGTGGAACGTTATAGGGCATGTACGGAAGAATCCGTCCTCTACCTGTTGGTCGATAAGTTTGTTGACGAGGTTGGATATGCTCTCTTCTGTATATTCCTTCAGCGAGCGTGCGGCGGCCTCTACCGTGTCGGCCATCATCAGGACGGCTTGCTCGCGGGTAAACGGGTCGGGGCCAGGGTATGTAAACAACGTGTCGTCGACCGGTTCGTCAGGATGTTCGTTCTTGTATGAAATGTAGAAATATTTTGTCTTGCCTGTGCCGTGGTGTGTCTTTATGAAATCCTTTATTACGCCCGGCAGGTTGTATCTTTCGGCCATTTTCAGTCCATCGGTGACGTGGCTTATCACCACTTGGGCCGCATCTATGCGCGGCAGGGCGTCAAGTGGATTTATTCCTCCCATTTGGTTCTCGGTAAAATAGACGGAGTTTTTCATCTTGCCTATGTCGTGATACAGCGCACCGGTACGCACGAGCTGGCTCTTTGCGCCAATCTTGTTGGCTATCTCGGCTGCCAGGTTGCCCACCATTACCGAGTGTTGGAACGTGCCTGGGGCGACCTCGCTGAGGCTGCGCAACAGCTTTTTATTTGTGTTTGACAGCTCGATTAAAGTCACGTTGGATATGAATCCGAAGGTCTTTTCAATGACGAGCATTAGCGGGTAGGCGAACAGCAGGAGCACGCCGTTGACCGCAAAGTAGGCGTACATGCTGTGGTCCATCGTGAGAATGCTGTTGTCCTGCATCAACTGTAGGGCGAAGTATATGCCGCTGCTGCCCAGAGTGACGAGCAGTGCGGTCTTGAATATCTCGGCACGCTGCGACAGTTCGCGTAGCGAGTAGATGGCTATGAACCCTGCCACGAGCTGCACGATGATGAATTCGTACTGGTATTTTACTGCGGCGGCACAGATGAGCACCATTGTGACGTGAGCCGTGAAGGCCGTTCGCGAGTCGACAAACACGCGTATGAAAATAGGCGCTATGGCAAACGGCAATATGTATACGCTGAGCACGTTGTGCGTTATCATCAGCGATACGAGGATGGGGAATACGGTAATCATCACGTACAGCATGGCTATGCTGCGAGGCTTGTCGAAATAATCCTTGCGGAACAAGCGCAGGTAGGTGGTGAACAGAAGTATAAGCGTGCCTACGAACAGCACCTGTCCGGCTATCGTAGACGGCACGGCACTTGCGCTGGCGCTTCGCCGTTTGGTCTCGCGCTCGAAGGAATTGAGCACCCTGTACGTGTAATCGTCTACTATTTCGCCCCTGTCAATGATTTTCTGTCCGCTCAGCACCATGCCGCTTGCCAGCGGTATTCCGCTCAGCATGTCGCCCAGCTCGCCCTCGCTGCGCTCCTCGTCGTAGATTATGTTCGGCTGGATATACTCGTTAAGGTTGCACCGTTGCAGAATCTGCCTTTGGGCGGCGAGCTTAGGGTCGGAGAAAAGTTGCTCGTAGGCGGTCATCGTTGAGTACGTACACATGATTTCAACGCTCGTGGCCTTTTTCCCGCTAACTATGCGTATCATGCTCGTTGTGTCGCGGCTTATCTTTGAATACTCGAGCGCGTCCATCACTCCCGCGAGGTACAGCCTGTGCAGCCTGTCGGCTATCGTGCTTACGTATTCGGCAGGAAGCCCCGGTATGCCGTCCTTGTAGTTGTCGATAAAGCGTTTTACCTGCTCCTGTTCCACTTTTGCGTCGTAGTTGTAGTATGGCTCGAAGGCATCGGTAATGCTGTCCTGCTCTTCCTTTATGGTCTCCTCGGTTTTGTATATCGGGAAATCGAACTTTGCTATGAGCGAACTGTACATCCACGGCTTGCCCACGTCGTAACGGAATTGCGGGCCGCTGTTGCGTGGCAGGAACGACACTATTAATGCCACGGTAACCACTACCAGCGCCGTATAAACCAGCCAGCGGCCATGGTGGTGGGTGTTTGCGTTGTCAAATCTAATCATTTTCCGGGTAATGTAACTTTGCCCTGCGAAAATAATAAAAATCTGTGCCATTTTGCAAAAAATATTGTATTTTTGCACAAAAATAACTTTATCTTCATTAAAATACATGTCAGAAAGAAAAGTAAGGGTGCGTTTCGCGCCCAGTCCGACCGGTGCCTTACATATCGGCGGAGTACGCACAGCATTGTATAACTACCTGTTCGCCAAGCAGAATGGCGGCGAACTGATTTTCAGAATAGAAGATACGGACTCGTCGCGCTTCGTTCCAGGAGCCGAGGAATATATAATAGAGTCGTTCCGTTGGCTCGGAATAAAGTTTGACGAAGGCGTCAGTTTCGGCGGTTCGCATGGCCCTTACAGGCAGAGCGAGCGCCGGGCCATTTACAAGAAATACGTAGACCAGCTGCTCGACGAGGGTCGGGCGTACATCGCCTTCGACACTCCAGAGGAGCTTGAGGCCAAGCGCACGGAAATAAAGAACTTCCAGTATGACGCGCATACACGTTCGTTAATGCGTAACTCGCTTACTATGCCCAAGGAAGAGGTTGACCGCCTGGTTGCCGACGGGGCGCAGTATGTGGTAAGGTTCAAGGTTGAACCCGGCGAGGATGTGCATGTACACGACATGATACGTGGCGACGTGGTTATCAAGAGCGACATCCTTGACGACAAGGTTTTGTACAAGAGTGCCGACGAACTTCCCACTTACCATCTTGCCAATATCGTTGACGACCACTTGATGGAGGTAACCCATGTCATTCGTGGCGAGGAGTGGCTGCCCAGCGCGCCGCTGCACGTGCTTCTTTACCGTGCTTTCGGATGGGAAGACACCATGCCGCGTTTTGCCCATTTGCCGCTGCTGCTTAAACCGGACGGCAAGGGTAAGTTGAGCAAGCGTGACGGCGACCGACTCGGATTCCCCGTATTCCCGCTTGAATGGCATGACCCCAAGACCGGCGAAGTAAGCCGCGGATATCGTGAAGAGGGCTATTTCCCCGAGGCGGTAATCAATTTCCTTGCGCTGCTTGGCTGGAATCCCGGCACAGAGCAGGAGCTTTTCACGCTTGACGAACTTGTCAAACTGTTTGACATAACCAAGTGCAGCAAGGCCGGTGCCCGTTTCGACTACAAGAAATGTATCTGGTTCAACCACGAATATATCCTCCGCAAGAGCAACGAGGAGATTGCGGGCTTGTTCGCGCCTGTAGTTGCCGGCAACGGTGTAGACGAACCTCTGGAGCGTGTTACCCAAGTTGTGGCAATGATGAAAGACCGTGTAGACTTTGTCAAGGAGTTGTGGCCGTTGTGCTCGTTCTTCTTCATTCCTCCTACTGAGTATGACGAAAAGACGGTGCGCAAGCGTTGGAAGGCTGATTCGCCGCAGGTTATGGCCGAACTGGCAGATGTCCTTGAAGGTCTTGACGACTTCTCATTGGACAATCAGGAGCGTGTCGTCATGGCTTGGGTTGAGGATAAAGGATATAAGCTGGGCGACGTCATGAACGCTTTTCGCCTGGCCCTTGTCGGCATAGGAAAGGGTCCCGGCATGTTCGATATATCAGCCTTTCTCGGCAAGGAGGAAACCCTGCGCCGGCTTAGGAGGGCCATAGCGGTGTTGGGAAATTAAGAAATGAGAGTTATAAGAATCGGGGAAACAATCAGTCGGTGATAGCTTTTAATGCCGTTTTTGTTGATTCTTGACTCTTATTTCTTTACTCGTTAACTCTTGATTCAACATTATGTACGAACTTATCATACGCTTATACTCGCTTGGAGTGGCAATAGCTTCGCTGTTCAACCCTAAGGCCAGGAAGATGCTGAAAGGAGGGCGTGAGGCCTTTGGCGTGCTTGCCGACAAGATTGACGGCGGCAGCCGCTATGCGTGGTTCCATGCGGCCTCGTTGGGAGAGTTCGAGCAAGGCCGTCCGATTATGGAGCGTCTTCGTGTAGAGCATCCTGAGATGAAAATCCTCTTGACGTTCTTTTCGCCGTCAGGATACGAGGTCAGGAAAGACTACAAGGGAGCCGACATCGTATGTTACTTGCCGTTGGATACATACAGCAACGCCCGTAGGTTTGTTGAGGCGGCAAGGCCGGCGGTCGCGTTCTTCATCAAGTATGAGTTCTGGTGGAACTATTTGCGGTTGCTTAAACGCTCTGGCGTACCCGTTTACAGCGTCAGCAGCATTTTCCGTCCCGGCCAGGTGTTCTTCAGGTGGTATGCGCGTCCTTACGCACGGGTGTTGCGTTGTTTTACGCGCTTCTTTGTCCAAAATGAAGAAAGCCGCAGGCTGCTTGGTTCTATGGGCATTACCGATGTGGACGTAACGGGCGACACACGCTTTGACCGTGTAATGCAGATTAAGCAGGCGGCAATGAAGCTGCCGCTTATTGACGCTTTCACTCACGGGGCTAAGGTGTTCGTGGCAGGCAGCAGCTGGCCACCTGACGAGGAGATTTTCATCCGCTACTTCAATGCTCACCCTGAGTGGCGGCTCATCATCGCGCCACACGTGGTGTCGGAAGACCATTTACGCCAGATAGAGAGGCGCCTTGAGCGTCCCGTAGTGCGTTATTCGCATGCCACGCCTGAAACGGTTGCTGGTGCAGGCTGCCTGGTTGTAGACTGCTTCGGACTGCTGTCGTCAATTTACGGATATGCAACGGTGGCATACGTTGGCGGCGGTTTCGGAGTAGGCATACACAATCTGCTTGAGGCCGCGGTGTGGGGCGTTCCGGTAATATTCGGCCCTAACAATGCACGTTTCCAAGAGGCGCAGGAGCTGAAGGCGTGCGGCGGGGGACTTGAAATATGTTCTTACGATGATTTTAAACATGTGTTTGATAATTTCAATGCCTCGCCGCAAGCCGTGATGGCTGCCGGTACTGAGGCTGCAAACTACGTCAGGGAAAAGGCGGGGGCAACGGATGTTATATTGAATGCTGTCGAGCCGAGGCTTCGTGCGTCCCTTTAATGGCTATAATCTGCCTTAAGAAAACTATCTAACCGATGATAAGACAGCGGCCGCGGCCATATCCTTGAAGGGTGTGGCCGCGTTTTATGTATGCAGTGTCATCATTTGCCGTGCGTTACGGGCCCATGCCGGTGATGTTGACGGATTACATTTTTGCTTACCATTATTACTGATTTACGCTTGAGTGCCTTTGTCTTGTCATGGTAAATGGTTACCTTTGCTCCTGCGTTAGGTCGTTGCTGTTTGCGCGCCTGATCGTCGTATAATGTTCAATTGAGTAGTAATCATGTGGTTTGCAGTATTTTTCATCCTTCCGTTGGCCGGTCTCGTCTATGTGGCGTGGCATGTGTGGGCGTTGTTGCCCGTGGCCACGGTGTATCGATGGTGCGCGGTGGGCGTATGTATATTGGCGTTGGCCATGATGGTGATGAGCTTCGCGCGCGTTACCGAACATGTGCCGTTGTGGATGGCCAAGGTTGTGTACAATGTCGGGTATCCGTCGCTTTTCATAATGCTTTACGCTGTAATGGCGTTCCTTTTGCTTGATGTGCTCAGACTGGTGCATGTCGTGCCGCGCCAGTGGCTTTATTCTAACGGTACTACAGCAACGGTTCTCGTGTTGTTGATTGCCGCCGTGTTCGTTTACGGAAACGTGCATTTTCATGACAGAAAGTGCCGTACTATTGGCGTGGAAACGGCCAAGCCATTGGATGGAGATGTTACGGTCATGCTGATGAGCGACCTGCACCTGGGCTATCATATCGGTCCAAATGAGCTAGGGCGGATTGTGGACGTGGTAAATGCCGCACGTCCCGACCTGGTGTTGATTGCAGGTGACTTGATTGACGGCAGCCTGCGCCCGCTCGACGAGCAGCGTATGGCCAGAATCCTGCGCTCGATAAAGGCACCGGTGTATGCTTGTCCGGGCAACCATGAGTACTACGCAGGCATTGATAAGTCGGCCGACTTTATGCGCCGTGCCGGTATTACGTTGTTGCGTGACAGTGTGGCGACTGAGGGCGACCTGGTGATTATCGGGCGTGACGACCGCACCAACCGCCGCCGCAAGAGCCTTGGCATGCTGATGAAGGACGTTGACAGGGGACGGTATACCATACTTATGGACCACCAGCCGTATCATCTTGAACAGGCCGAGCGCGCGGGCGTTGACTTTCAGTTGAGCGGGCACACGCACCACGGCCAGGTATGGCCTATATCGTGGATAACTGATGCTGTGTATGAAGTGTCGCATGGCACTTACCGCCGCGGCGACACTCATTATTATGTATGTCCAGGCGTGGGGCTGTGGGGTGCTAAATTCCGTATCGGCACAGATTCGGAGTACGGCCTGTTGCGCCTCTCGAACCGTGATTGACGGTCCCAGTGTGTAGGCGGAGCGTAAACGGCGGTGTCGTTTTGCGCCATTTTATAAGGAAGGAAAGTTTACCCGAAATCCGTTAAGCATGATTTCGGGTTCTTTTTTTCCTCATTCAGTATTAAATAAAAGGCTTTATTCCATCATGTAAAACCGCGTTTTGCGTTGAGAATAAGCACTTCTTTGAACGGTTTGCGTAGTCTCAGGATATGGCAGGTTGTGTATTCGAAAAAAAACAAAAGCTCGTTTCCCATGCTTTTATTTTGCTTTTCCCTCGTCTTGCATTATCTTTGCATATACTCTAACCTGTTAAAAACATAACCTTACGATAATTATGACAAGAGAAGAAGAACTACTCGCTAAAATCCAGGAGATGTGCGACCAAGATCTTGAGGCCGACGTCATTAAGATGATTGACGCTCTTCCCGACGGAGAACGTACGTACAAGGTGGTGGGGCTGCTTGCCCGTACGCTGTCTAACCTTGCAGGAATGATACGTTCCGGATATGTTGAGGACGTACAAGATCCCGACGCCCTTGACCGCAGGGCTCTTGAAATTCTTGCCGAGACGGCAGAGGAGGGCAAGGATGACCCCAACTGGTGGTGTCGCAACGGATATACACGTATGGGGCTTGGCATGGAAGCCGAGGCTATTCCGTACTTCGAGCATGTAATGACACTTATCCCTGACGATCCCGAGACGCAGGAGTTCTGGAGCGACGTGCCCGAAGCGATAGGGCAGTGCAAGGCCATACTTGACTTCCTGGACCATCCCAAGGCGAAGGAAAAGCCTTATTTTATGAGGCGTTCGATGGTTATCTGCATACAGCGTGACACCGCCTACCGTCTCGACATCGACCCGTTCGTGCCGCGCATCGCTGCCGTCGACGGTATAGAAGGGCTTGTCTGTGAGCGGGCAGGGGATGAAAGTGCATCTACGGTGGCGCGCATCAAAGGGTGTTTCTACGGCGAGGAGTTCGACATGGAGATTGACCGCGTTGAAGATTTCGACCCTTCCGGTCTGCGTGTCTCCACTTACTTCAACGATTCGGATATTGAACTCGTGCAGGAACTGCACAGCGGTTATGCCGTAGACATGCGCTTCGGCACTGACGCCCCCTCACGCTGGTTCCACCTGCAGATGTGCATCGCCGATATGGCTGTGCCCGATATGCTTGTGGCTTACGACCTGTCGGCATGCCAGGCGCTCTCCGGCCACCTCGTGCGGAGGATTGCCTCTTCGGCCGTACCGCCTCATCCCGACTTTGCGTACACCATCTGGGACGAGGCCGACAGCCGTGGAACTGACGTCTGGCTGTACACACGCGGACTTCAGAGGATGGGACTGCCTGACATTGAGATTATGCACAGCTCGCCCAGGCATGCCGTATGCCACCGCAAGCTGATTAGAGCCGTCGTTAAGTACATGTTCTGGAATCGCCACGACAAAGCCTCGTCCGTGCCGAAAATAGACTTGCCCGTAGCTTACATGGCAGGAGGTGTGCCTCTGTACGTGCGCCTGTTGCCCTGGCCCGAGGCCATTAAGGATGGCAGCCGCAGTGCCGGCACGCCGGGCTCATTGCGCACCCGCCTTAAGAGGATGAACTCCGACAGCTGCGTGATGTTCGCATATCCTGACGAACAGGCCGTTGCCGAAGACGTTTACCAGCCATTGTGGATGATGGACGACTTTCTTGACGACGGCCATGAAGACGACACGAAGTTCATCATCTGTGAGGAAGAGAACACCCGCATGCACCGCCTCGCCATGGAGACGTTTGACATAGTGGAGCGTGTGGCGCGCCTTACTCCGGAAAAGGTAATGCTGCGCCTGTGGCTTGAAGACGACGACGGTGAGTTGGACACGCTGTGGGCGCGCCTCACGAAATATGTTGACCGCAATAATTTTGAGATTAGGATAGAGGACGACGAGCATGCCGGCGAGGACAACGGCAGCCAGCTTGCCTTTATCGACGAGACCGACGAGCGTATATCGACATGGCTTATCGAGGCCGGCGAGCATTGTGTCACTCCGGAAAGCATTTATCTGCTTGACGCCGAGCCTGGCCTGAAAAAGGAGCTGGGACTGGAGTGACACGTGTCGGGCGGCGATATGTCGGCATGGCGCGGGGCTTATTGCATGCCGCTTCATGCCGTGGAACAGGCAAAAAATAAAGGCGGCTCGAATGTTCGAGCTGCCCCGTTGTAATTCTAAATAAATAAATTAGCCTAAGCTAATAGCCTCTGACGGACATACATCCGCGCAAGTGCCGCACTCTGTGCACATGTCAGGGTTGATTGAATACTTCTCGCCCTCAGAGATTGCTCCTGCCGGACATTCGTCGATACATGTACCGCATGCGATACAGTCGTCACCAATTACGTAAGCCATAATGTTCTTGTTTTATTTTAGTTAATAATGTTTTGTACCTACTTTTGTACACTGCAAAGGTAATATAATTATCTTTAATACCTATTTTTAGGTATTTGTTTTTAGATTGTTTAACGCTTATTTTATTAAACCTGCGCGTAAAAAGAACAAAGTGTGGAGGTGTTCGTTTTTGCGTATGCCGTGCGTCTTTGGCGTGCCTGTCGGTAAATGTTGCCGTGGTATGGCTTTGCGCCCTGCGTCATTCAAAGTAGAACGACAGCACTATCATCTTGCTGTGGGCCTCGTTTATGGATCTTGCGTATATGCGCATGTTCTCGTCGCGCAGCCGGTCGGCGTGTTTCGTGTCGAGGCTGTTGATGAGGCTGTAGCAGAACTTCAGCTCGGGGCGCAGTTTGAAGAATGGCAGGTAGATGTCGCAGCCGAGTCCTACTTCAAGCATTATGTCGTAGCGTTTCAGCCGTACATAGTCGTTGTCGCCGCCCGAGAGGTTCACCATGGGGTCTATTCCCGCCATTATGTAGGGCCGCGCGTTGTCAAGCCGCGGCGCGGCGAACAGCAGGTTGAGCGGCACGCCTATGTATACGGTCTTCATGTCCTGCGTCTGTACGATGGGCTCTCCGTTCTCCAGGCGGTCGGTATGGTTGTACAGTGTCAGGTGGCGGTTACCGAAATATAGCGTCGGAGCCATGCGGAAGGCGAAGTGCTGGCTAAGCCTCAGCTCGCCGAGCACGCCGACATTGAAGCCCATGTCCCATCTGTCCTGGTCGCATGTTATGAGCGTTTCGCCCTGCGTGCCGTCCTCGTTCATCACCGTCTGCGGCCCGATGTTGCCGAACTCGATGTCCTGGAAGTGCGTGCCTACCACTACACCGAAGTGGAACGGGCGCAGGTCGGTATATGGCCGGTTCTGTACGGCGTTTCCTTGGGCGGCGGCATGCATGGCCACGGCCGATAGTATGATTATGGAAAACAGTTTTCTCATTATTCAATATAACGGTGATATTGGTTGAATATTTTGTCGTCAGGTTATGAAAAATGGATTTTTAGGCTTTGTGGCGTGGCCGTATATAGTGCCGGCGGCGCCCGGTGGTTATGCCAAAGACCGTCTTTCACGTTGCGAAAGACGGCCTTTGGCCTTGTGTTTTGCGGCCTTTTACATTGCGAAAGGCCGCCTTTTATGAAGCGGTATGTTTTACTTGCTTTCGAGGTTTACGATAATCCTGCCTATGAAAATGCCGTGCTTGCCGTTCTGGTCGTTGGGAATGTCCCTGCCGTCAAGGTCCTTGATATATTTCATTTGTTCGAAGTACGTGTGCGAATGGCCTCCGAGCACGATGTCAACGTTCCTCACTTGCGGCATAAGCTCGGTGTCGTCAAGGCCGAGTATGTCCCATCCGAGATGCGAAAGGCATATCACCACGTCACACTTCTCTTTCTCCTTAAGCGTGCGTGCCACGTCGTTGGCCGCCTTTACGGGGTCGTTGTATTTCACTCCTGCGCACGATGTTGCGAGCACGAGGCCGTCGAGTTGCGGCGAAAGGCCGAACACTCCTATCTTCAGTCCGTCGCGCCTGATGACGGTGTATGGCTTGACTATTCCCTCGAGAGGAGTTCCCGTAAAGTCGTAGTTGGCGCACACGATAGGGAACTTGGCTTTCCTGAACAGGCGCGCCATGTTCTCCACGCCGAAGTCAAACTCGTGGTTGCCTATCGTGGCGGCGTCGTAGCCCATGAGGTTCATCAGTTCAACCTCAACGTCTCCTTTGTATAAGGTATAGTAAGACGAGCCTTGCGAGAAGTCGCCGCTGTCGAGCAACAGCAGTTGCGGATAGCGTTGGCGTTCTTGCCTGAGCATTTCCGTACGGCGGATGAAGCCACCGCGTCCTGCGAGCATGGTGTCTGCAAGGTGCGCGTTGAGCGGATATATGCAGCTGTGGGTGTCGTTGGTGTGCAGTATTACAAGCTTTTTGCCCCTTGCCTGCAAGGTTGTCATGGCCACAACGGCCATGAGCGCAATGATTATAAAGCGTTTCATTTTTCTTCAGTCTTTATTCGTCCTTCTATGCGTGAGCTTACGCTGATGCCCTGCGACATCTTTTCCTTCATGTATTTCATTATGATGAAGCGCACGTTGTTGTCCTTGCTTTGTGGCGACTTGACGTCGATGGCCGCCTTGAATGCCGTCATGTTGTCGTTGCCCTGCGCCACGTAGTCCAGTGTTGCCACGCGGTATTTGGCCTTAGGGTCAATATCCTTGCCGTCCAGTCTGGCCGACTTCAGTCCGCCGTCCTTGGTTATCACGAGCTCTACTCCATGGCTTACGCCCTCTCCTCCTGCCGCCGCTATCTGTCCGAACAGTTCGAGTACCCTGTCGCCTGTAAGCGTGACGAAGCATATCTTGTTCTCGAAAGGCGCCACGTCGAGCACGTCGCCGTATGTCACGTCGCCCTTGGCGAATGCCGAGCGAATGCCGCCGATGTTGTACACGGCGAAGTCCGGTTTTTCGGAATAGTCCTTTCCGCACCACACGAGGATGTCCGCAAGCAGGTTTGACAGCGGGCTTTCCGGCCTTTCGGCATACATGTATTCCGACGTGCGACCTACTACGGGGCTCATTATGCTGTCTACATGCCGCTTGTATGGCGCGATGAAGTCGGCCACCTCCTTTGCCGGCGTACCGTCATACGTGCTGTCTATGAGTATGCGCGAGCGCTCATAACCTGTTATCCTGTATCCTGTCGAGCAGGATACGGCCATCAATGAAGCGGACATAAGTCCGCAGAAAATCAGTTTGTTACGCATGTTTTTATATGAAAAATCGATGCAAAGTTAGGCAAAAAGGCAAACAGGGCAAAGAAAAATGTAAAAAAATCAGGTTACGTTTGGCCATGATGTGGAAAATGACTACCTTTGCACCGCTTTCCGCGTAATCGCTGACAGGAAGAAGAGTTGCCTCGTTATGTTGCGCCGGAACGATGAACAAATTTAATTATAAAACAACAATGGATTTAATTAAAGTTGCTGAAGAAGCATTTGCAACCGGCAAGAAGTTTCCTGAGTTCAAGTCAGGTGACACTGTAACTGTCGCTTACAAAATCATCGAGGGTTCAAAGGAGCGTATCCAGCTCTACCGTGGCGTCGTAATCAAGATCTGCGGCCAGGGTGACAAAAAGCGCTTCACCGTCCGTAAAATGTCAGGAACTGTCGGTGTAGAGCGTATTTTCCCGATTGAGTCTCCTAACATTGACAGTATCGAAGTGAACAAGGTTGGTAAGGTTCGCCGCGCCAAGTTGTATTACCTTCGTAAACTTACTGGTAAGAAAGCCCGTATTGCAGAGAAGAGGGTTCTTACGAAGAAAGACTAATCAAGGCAACATGCATGAGTCAAGGGGTGATGATAGCTTACGGCTTTCTTCACCCTTATTTTTTTATCCATGTGTGTGATTAATTGCGTTGGCAAGCCTCATTGATGGCTCTATACGGCAAAATGTCATACGTAAAGCGGCCACCCATGTTCTGGGTGGCCGCTTTACGTATGACATTTTGGCTTTGTTTTACAGTATAGCCTCGAATTTTTCCTGCAGTTTTGACTTCGTAGTGGCTCCTACAAACTTGTCAACGATTTCGCCGTTCTTGAAGAACAGGATTGTAGGGATATTCCTTATGCCGAACTCGAGGGCAAGTTCGTCATTCTCCTCGACGTCGCATTTTCCCACTACAAGGCGTCCGTCATACTCCTCTGCCAGCTCGGCTATAATGGGAGCGATAGCCTTGCAGGGACCGCACCACGTAGCCCAGAAGTCAACTACCAACGGCAGGTCGCCGTTCTTATAGCTCTCGAAGTTCTCTGTTGTGATTTTTACTTCCATTGTAAAATAGTTTTTTGTTTATGATAATTATTGAGTTTATGTCTTTTTAATAGCAAACACTATGCCAATTATGCGTCAGTTTATCGTGTATCCAAGCGCCTCGTTGCTTTTTATGAACGATATCAGTTCCTTGCATACGTCCACTTTTCCAGTCTTGCTGTATAGTGTGAATGGCCTTGCTCCGTTGCTGTCGTGCACACTGAAATACAGTTGTGTATTGCCGGGGCTGTCTTTTATCATTGTCACAAGGTCTGTAACGGTGGTGTCGTCGAGTTTTGCGGCGTCGAGGGTTATGGTCAGCTTCTCTATCTGCAGGTCTTTTACGGTTTGCAGGTATTGTATGTCCGTAACGCGCATTTCCATCATGTTGCTGCCGCGGAAGCGTTGTACGAACTGTGCCTTGATCATCACGGTACATCCCTCGATAAGCATGCCTTTCCATTTACCCCATTCCTCGCCGAAGAACGCAAGTTCGCCTGAGCCCTCAAAGTCTTCTATCGTGACAAAGCCGCATGGTTTTCCTGTTTTCGTAAACTTGCTCCTTGACATTGTGACGATACCTCCCAGCACTATTTCCTGTTTTTTTGAAAGTTCCTGTTTGTCTGCAAGTTCTGAGCAATGGGTGTTGCACAGGTTGTTGAGAATTACCTCGAAGTCGTCAAGTGGGTGTGCGGAAAGGTAGATTCCGACGAGGTCACGCTCACGGTTTAGTTTCTCAATGCTGCTCCAGCTGTCGCCTTCAGGTATTTGGGGGGTGGCGATATCCACGCTGTCGATGCCTCCGAAGAGAGAGTTTTGGGCTTCGCTTTTCTCCTGTTGGTACAACTGTCCGTAGCGTACGAGGGCGTCAAGGAACACGTCGCCCTTTGAATTGCGTGCGAAATAGCTTTCGCGCTTAATGTTGAAGCTGTCAAAACCTCCGCTCAGCACAAGGCTTTCAAAGCACTTGCGGTTGCATGCGGCAAGATTTACGCGTTGTGCCAGGTCAAAGATGTCTTTATACGGACCGTTTTGTTCGCGCTCGTTGATGATGGCCTCGGCTGCGGCCGAGCCCATGCCTTTTATCGCAGCGAGTCCGAAACGTATCGCTCCCTGCTTGTTTACGCTGAACTTCTGTCGGCTCTCGTTTACGTCGGGACCCAATGTTCTTATGCCCATGACCTTGCATTCGTCCATGAGCTTGGTTATTTCAGTTATGTTGGTATAGTTGCGGCTCATTGTGGCGGCCATGTATTCGGCAGGGTAGTGTGCCTTGAGGTAAGCCGTCTGGTATGCCACCCACGAGTAGCACGTAGCGTGACTCTTGTTGAATGCGTAGCTGGCAAACTTTTTCCAGTCTTCCCAGATCTTGTGAAGTGTCTCGTGTTTGTAGCCGTTCTTCTCGCCACCTTCGTAGAAGAGTCCCTCCAAATGGTTCATCTTCTCGATTTGTTTCTTTCCCATCGCCTTGCGAAGTGTGTCGCTTTGGCCTCGGGTAAAGCCTGCCAACTGGCGGCTGAGGAGCATGACTTGCTCTTGGTAGACCGTTATACCGTATGTATCCTTGAGGTATTTTTCCATGCAAGGTATGTCATACGTTATTTTCGACGGGTCGCGTTTACGTTCGATAAACTCGGGAATGTAGTCCATAGGGCCTGGCCTGTAGAGGGCGTTCATGGCTATGAGGTCTTCGAACACGGTAGGGTGAAGTTCGCGTAAGTACTTCTGCATTCCTGCGGACTCAAACTGGAATGTACCTATAGTGCGGCCGTCGCTGTATAGTTTATATGTATCGGGGTCGTCGATAGGTATGGTGTCGAGGTCTATGACTTTGCCTGTTGACAGGCGTATGTTCTCAACAGCCTCTTTAAGTATAGACAAAGTCTTAAGCCCGAGGAAGTCCATCTTTATCAGTCCGGTCTCCTCGATTACGCTTCCTTCGTATTGCGTGCAAAGCAGTTTGTGGCCGGTTTCCTTGTCGTCGGCTGTGGATACGGGCACCCAGTCGCTTATCGGGTCCCTGCATATGATTGTTCCGCAGGCGTGGATACCGGTATTCCTGACGTTTCCCTCGAGCATTTTGGCATACTCAATGGTTTCGTGCAGGCGTGGATCGGTTGAAGCCTCGGCCTCGCGCAGCTCCCTTACGCACTTGATGGCGTTCGTAAGGTTCATCTTCAGGCCGTCAGGCAGTCGGTCAGGTATGGCCTTGCACAGTCTGTTCGACTCTTCCAGAGGCAGTTTTTCCACGCGTGCCACGTCCTTGATGGCAAGTTTGGTTGCCATGGTACCGTACGTTATGATGTGCGCCACTTTGTCAGCGCCGTATTTCTGGGTTACCCAATCAAGCACCTTTCCGCGTCCGTCATCGTCGAAGTCGGTATCAATATCGGGCAGCGAGATACGGTCAGGGTTGAGGAATCGCTCGAACAGCAGGTCGTATTTTATGGGGTCTATCTTTGTTATGCCAAGACAGTAAGCCACTACGGAGCCTGCCGCGCTGCCACGTCCTGGCCCTACCATTACTCCGAGCTCGTCACGCGCGGAGTTGATAAAGTCCTGTACGATAAGGAAGTAGCCCGGGAAGCCCATCGTCTTCATTATGTACAGCTCGAACTTTACGCGCTCCTCTACCTCTTCGGGCAGTGGGTCGCCGTATAGTTTGCGTGCTCCTTCGTATGCAAGTTTGGCCAGATAGTCAGCCTCAAACTTTATTCTGTATATCTTGTCGTAGCCTCCGAGCTTCTGGATTTTCTTCTCTCCTTCTTCGCGCGACAGCACAACGTTGCCGTTTTCGTCCTGCGTGAACTCGTCGTAGAGCTGTTCCTCGGTGAATTTCCTGCGGTATTCCTTTTCCGTGCCGAACTCTTCCGGAATAGGGAAGAACGGCATTATAGGGGCGTGGTCAATGCTGTACGTCTCTACCTTGTCAAGCACTTCGCATGTATTAGCCAAAGCTTCGGGTACGTCGGCGAACACCTCGTTCATCTCCTCCCTCGTCTTGAACCATTCCTGCTTGGAGTAAAGCATACGGTTGGGGTCGTCAAGATCCTTGTTGGTCGCGAGGCATAGAAGGCGGTCGTGAGCCTCGGCGTTCTCCTCGTCAACGAAGTGGCAGTCGTTTGTACATACCAGCTTGATGCCGTATTTGCCGGCCAGTTTAATCAGTTCACGGTTGGCTTTCTGTTGCAGCGGATATGTTTCGCGGTTGGCGCGGATGTGCGGATCCTTGACTTGGTGGCGCTGCAGTTCGAGGTAATAGTCGTCGCCGAACACGCGTTTGTACCACTGTATGGCCTCCTCGGCGCCCTCGATGTCGCCCTTGAGGATTTTCGCGGGCACCTCACCCGCGATGCATGCCGAGCATACTATCAGTCCTTCGTGGTATGTCTTGAGGTCGGCGCGGTCAGTACGTGGGCGCATGTAGAATCCGTCAACCCACGCGCGGCTTACCAGCTTGATAAGGTTTTTGTAGCCTTTATAGTTCTTTGCCAGCACAATAAGGTGGTAGCCGCTCTGGTCGCCCATGTCTTTCACCTTGTCTTCCTTCGTTCGCCTTGCCACGTACATTTCGCATCCGAGTATCGGCTTGAACTCAGGTTTGCCCTGTTCCTTCAGCTCGCCGTTCTTCTTCTTGCAGTAGTTGAAGAACTCCTTTATGCCGAACATGTTGCCGTGGTCGGTCACGGCCATGCCCCTCATGCCGTTGGCAATGGCCTTGTCTACCAGCTTCTTGATACTTGCCTGTCCGTCAAGAATGCTGTAATAAGTATGTACGTGAAGATGGACGAAATCTTGCATATCCTGTATTTGGGTGTTTCAGTTGGAGCGTCAAAGTTAAGACGAAAAAACGAGACGGCCAAAATATAAGTGTGAAAAAATCATGTCGTATGCCCGCCGTTAGCCTTTCCCGTTGTGCCTGTCTGTATTCCGTGCGGTGTTAAGTTTCCTTAAGATCGGTATTGTTGACGCTTCTGTAATGCTGTCGGCGCTCGGCATTCAGGCTTTCGCGCGAAAAACAGGCTAAAATTCCGGCTTTTTGTAAATGCTTGAATACCAGTGTGATACATTAAAACGACGTTGTTTGATTGCGCGAATGACGTATATTGCATATTATAAAATATCCATTCGCATAGTAAAAGACGGTCTTTTAGGTTATTAAACACGGTCTTTCGCACAGCCAAAGACCGTGCTTTGCATGGCGAAAGGCTGTCTTTTACACGCTGTTTAGCCTCCGATTTCATGCGAATGGCATATGTTTTATTAGTAGAAACACCCGTTCTCGTTATTTTGTACGCTACTTCCTGTACTATCGCAAACTGGTTCGCGTTTTTATTTTGTCATGATTTCGGATAAGAAAAACTCCGCCTTTTCGCTTCTGGTTTTCTTTGTCCGTGGGGCTATACGCCGCCAAATCCAGCCTAATATGCCCGCGTTCCTACGTGTTCCGGCGGTATGCCTTTCGTGTACTAACGTTATTTAATAATTGGTTATGCTTTTTTTCGTAACCTCAAGGCAATTATTTGTCTTGCCTATGGTTTTCTAATAAAGGAAAGGACAAAATATCATGACTATGAAGAAGTTGTTTTTAATGGTGATAGCCGTTATTTTCGGCGTTGTTGCCGCTACGGCCCAGGATGAAAAGCCACGTAAGCTTACCAAGCAGGAGCGCAAGGCTTTGCGCGAGCGTATAGACAGTCTGAAGTATGCCCAGGCTGAAGGCTCGATAATGGACAGCATATTCGTGCTTGAGGCTGACGAGGTCGTGTTTAAGCGTGGATACACGGCCCACGTCACGTCAAATACCAATTTTGTTGCCGTCGAGGGCGACCAGGCCGTCGTACAGGTAGCCTTCAACGTGCCGTGGAGCGGTTTCAACGGCTTGGGAGGCATTACCGTAGAGGGGCTTGTGTCAAAGTATGAGACGCGCAAGGACAAGCGTGGCAACCTGTATCTGGACATGAGCGTCAACGGCAGGGGCATATCCGCCCAGGTATCTATAACCCTTCTTGCCGGCAGCAACCGTGCCACGATAACCATCTTACCGAACTTCCATTCCGGACGGCTCACGCTTAACGGCGTCATCGTGCCTGAAGAGGAAAGTACCGTGTTCAAGGGCACTACGTTATAGGTGCCCCTTTCAGCCGCCTTGGGCACGATGCATAGCCCTCGGCGGCTGAATTTTGTTTGCCATCTTCAAATTTTCCACAAAGTCGCATGATACCTTTGCGCAGGATTTTAAGCAACAGGTATCATGAACAAGACAACCGATTATCAGTTTACGGTAATCGTTCCGGTTTATAATGAGGCGGATAATATCAGCCGGCTTGAACGGCGCTTGGCTGCATTCCTGCCTGTGGCAAGGCTAAAGTCGTGCGTTCTGTTTGTCGACGACGGCTCTACTGACGGCAGCCGCGGGCTTATCGTCGACGCATGCCGCCGTAACAACGATTTTTATTACATATTCTTCGAGCGTAATTGCGGGCTCAGCGCGGCTGTAAAGGCCGGTATTGACTGCGCCCGCTCGCCTTATGTCGGCTATATCGATGCAGATCTCCAGACCGCGCCCGAGGATTTCAACCTACTGCTTGAGTACGCAGGCAGCTACGAACTTGTCATGGGTATCCGTGCCGAGCGTAAGGACTCGCCGTTCAAGCGGTTGCAGTCGCGTGTGGCCAATGCGTTCCGTCGCATGATGACGCACGACGGCGTGGAGGATACGGGGTGTCCGCTAAAAGTAATGCGCACGGCCAATGCCCGCCTTATGCCATTCTTTACGGGCATGCACAGGTTTATACCCGCGCTCATGCAGTTGCAGGAATGCAGGGTCAAGCAGGTGCCTGTAAGACATTTCCCGCGCGTTGCAGGCAAGTCGAAGTACCATCTGCGCAATCGCCTTATAGGGCCTTTTGTCGACTGTTTCGCTTACAGATGGATGAGGAAACGCTACATTAATTACAGGATAACGGGCGGCAATCTGTCGTGAAATGTCTATGAACGCGTTGGCAGTGCTGGCCATCGGAGCCATGGCCCAAGTGTTTTTCTCGGCTCGCGTGCTTGTACAGTGGATATTGTCAGAGCGTGCCCACAAGGTGCTTTCGCCCTCGTTGTTCTGGGTTCTGAGCCTTGCCGGGGCCTACCTGCTGTGCATTTACGGTTGGTTGCGCCATGATTTTGCGATTGTCATGGGGCAGTTTGTCTCTTATTATGTTTATTTATGGAACCTTAAACAGAGGGGCGTGTGGGGCCGTCTGCCTCTTGCGCTGCGACTTGTGCTGCTGTTCACTCCGCCTGTAGTGTTGCTGCTTGTCGTCAATAACGCGTCGGCATTCGTGCATGAGTTCTTCTTCAATGCCGACGTTCCGTTGTGGCTGTTGCTCTTTGGGGCGTTCGGCCAGTTGCTGTTTACGTTCCGTTTCGTTTACCAATACGCCTATTCCCGGCGCAGGCAAGTGTCGGCGCTGCCTGCGGGCTTCTGGGTTATCAGTCTTGCGGGCTCCGTCTCCATCTGTGTTTACGGTCTTTTGAGGCACGATTTGGTACTCATCGTGGGCCAGTCGTTCGGTATCGTCGCGTATGCCCGTAACCTATGGATAGGCCGTGGGGCTAAAATATAATGTCATGAAATACCGTTTGTATATCCTTGTGCTGCTTGCGTTCGTGCCGTTAATGCTTCTTCGTGACGTCACCCCGAACAATGAACTAAGGTATCTAAGCATTGCCGACGAGGCGATACGTAACGGTACGTTGTTCGCCTTTACCAATCATGGCGTGCCTTATGCCGACAAACCTCCACTGTATTTCTGGCTCTTGATGGCCGGCAAGGCGTTGTTCGGCAGACATTGCGTGTGGTTCTTGTCATTGTTCTCGCTCGTTCCGGCATTTGTAACGGCGTTTACGATGGGACGGTGGACGGCAGGTGAATCGGGCGAGAGGCTTGCCCGCACAGGCGAACTGCTGCTACTTACGTGCGGACTGTTTGCCGGCATGGCCGTATTCTTGCGCATGGACATGCTCATGTGCATGTTCATAACGCTGTCGGTGCGAACGTTTTACGACTTGGTTGACGGCCGCGGCAACGTCAGGCTTAAGCGTGTGCTGTTTTCGTTGTACCTGTTTCTTGCGTTGTTCAGCAAGGGACCGTTGGGCCTGTTGCTGCCGTTGGCGGGCACGGTGACTTTTCTCTGTGTGACGGGGCGCGGCAGGACGTTAGGCCGTTATTGGGGATTTACGACGTGGGCGGTGCTCGCCGTGCTCTTGGCAGCGTGGTTCCTGGCCGCTTATCTTGAGGGAGGAAGCGCTTACTTGCATAACCTTCTGTTCCACCAGACTGTCGACCGGGCCGTCGACTCGTTCCATCACAAGGAGCCGTTTTACTATTATTTAGTCGCATATTGGTATTCGTTCGCGCCTTGGTCGCTGCTGTTGGCGTATGTTATTGTTGACGGTCTGCGCCGTAAGGCTGCCCTGTCGGACATGCAGAAGTTGCTGCTTTCCATGGTATGCGCGTCATTGGTGGTGCTGTCGGCTGTCAGTTCAAAGATACAAGTCTACCTTTTGCCGGTCTTTCCTTTCGCCGTTTTCCTTGCGTCGTCCATGCTTGGTGGCGTCCGCAGGGGGCGTTTGCTTACGCTGTCGCTCGCCATTCCGGCCGTGGCCTTTGCCTTGGGGCTGCCTTTTGCGGCATGGGGTGCGGTTCATGGAATGCCGTATATGGATAATGTATGGGCCGTGCTGGCGGGCGCGGCGCTTTCGGTGGGCGGTGTATTTGCAGTTTTCAGGCTCCGCGCCGGCCGCACAGTGACGGATGTTGTGCGTCCGCTGGGGGGTGGCATGCTGGCAGGCGTGTTTTTCATGGGCTTTTCGTTCCCCTCAATCAACAGGCTGTTGGGCTTCGGTGAGCTGTGCGGCGAGGCCCGGCGCGCGGCTGTCAGGCAGCATACCGAGCGCTATTTTACGTTCGGTATAGGGCGTTTGGAGAATATGGACGTATATCTTGGCATGTCAGTAACGCCTGTCGACGAAGCCGGTCTTGACACCTTAACGGGTACGCACGGCGTGCTTATGGTCGACACAACGGCTGCGGGAAAACTGCCGCCCGCTATCCGCCGCCTCGGCATGCGCACCGTGGGACGTTATGGCGTGGTGGTGATAAAGTGACGTACGGCAGTTCGTAATGATTAAAACAACTATCGTTTATGAAGATTTTGATAACAGGCGCGGCCGGGTTTATCGGTTCGGCCGTAGTTGATGAAATGCTTTCCGAGGGTCATGAAGTGGTAGGGATAGACAATATCAACTCCTACTATGACACGGCCTTGAAGTATGCCAGACTGGCAAAGGCCGGCATACGCCAGGACGAAATACGCGAGGACAGAATCGTGCAGAGTGTCACGGGGACGGCATACAGGTTTGCCAAGGTGGACATTACCGACCGCGTAGGACTGGCACGGCTGTTCGCCAGCGAGAGGTTTGACGCCGTGGCCAACTTTGCCGCGCAGGCCGGAGTGCGCTATTCGCTCGAGAATCCTTACGCCTATGTGTCGTCAAACGTGGTAGGCTTCCTCAACCTGCTTGAGGACTGCCGGCAATACGGCGTGGACAAGCTGGTGTTCGCCAGCTCGAGCAGCGTGTACGGAGCCGGCCTGCAGACGCCTTACAGGGAGAGTCTCGTTACCGATACGCCCGTAAGCCTGTATGCCGCGACAAAGAAAAGCGACGAACTTATGGCCTACGCCTACAGCCGCCTGTTCGGCATAAAGGCTACTGGGTTGCGCTTCTTCACCGTCTACGGCCCGTGGGGACGTCCGGACATGGCGCCCTATATCTTCATGAAGGCAATAACGGAGGGGCGCCCAATACATGTGTTCAACCACGGAAGGATGAGCCGCGACTTTACTTTCATAAGCGATACCGTGGCCGGCGTTAAGGCGGCCATGGGCCATACGCCCGTGGGCGAGGTGCCGTTCGCGGTGTACAACGTCGGCAATTCGAGCCCTGTTAGCCTGCTCGACTTCATCCGTTCGCTCGAGAACGTCACCGGGCGTAAGGCCGACATGCGCATGGAGGGCATGCAGGCAGGCGACATGCAGTGTACATACGCCGACATATCGCTCATCAGCGAAGAGTGCGGTTACAGCCCGAAGGTAGGCCTTGACGAAGGCATTGCGCGCTTTTACGAATGGTTCAAGGCGTACAACTGTAACGGATGATTTTGCGAAAGACGGTCTTTGGGTTTCCAAAAGGCCGTCTTTCGCAAGCTAAAAGGCCACCTCTTACAGGCTAAAAGACGGCCTTTTGCAAAGCCGTTTTTTGCTCGTGTGTATATGTCTGATAACCAATGAATTAAATATTTGTTGGACTTTGTGTTTATGAATGTCCGCAAAGCTCCCATTCATTAGTAGTTAAAGGAGTTGAAGTAGTTACCGTTCGCTTCGCTCACTAAGGAGTTAAAGACAAATGCCTTGTTTGTTTATGCCTTATTAATGGCGGTCAGGTTAATTGCGGACATTCATATTTTGTTTTTATAATTGCTTGCATTAAGTTTTTTTTAGGTGGTAGATTCTTTTAATCCAGGCGGCCGCATGCTGGATTATGGACAGATGTCGTATAGCCTGAAGCAATCGTCAGGTAGGCAAATAAGATATTGCGGCATTGGCCGTCGGGCATGTCCGGCTGCGGCAGAAGGCAGCGTCGCGCTTACGCCCGATAACTCCATAAAAACTTTACGCCGGCCAATTTTCGCATTTCTTAACCCCTGTTTCCTGATAATTTTGCGTACCTTTGCATCGCTGGAACAATCATTAAAATGCACAAGAGGGACAACTACACTTTTCTTACGTCCGCGCCGGTACATAACGTCATACTGACCATGGCCGCTCCCACGATAATAAGCATGCTCGTGACGAGTGTGTACAACATCGTCACGACATTCTACGTGGGCCGTATCAGCACCCAGGCCACGGCAGCCGTAGGCATAGCCTTCTCCGTTATGTCGATAATCCAGGCGGTAGGCTTTACCTTCGGACAGGGGTCGGGCAACTATATCTCGCGCGAGTTGGGCGCGCGCCGCCACGACAACGCCTCGCGCATGGCGTCCACGGGCTTTTTCTGTGCCGTCGCCACGGGGCTTGCCATCTGTATCGCGGGCCAGCTCATGCTCGAGCCGTTGGCTGTGTTGCTCGGCTCAACGCCAACCATCCTGCCGTCGGCAAAGAGCTATCTGTCGTTCATCTTCCTTGCCGCCCCGTTCATGTGTGGCGCGCTATGCCTCAACAACCAGATGCGTTTCCAGGGCAACGCGGCCTACGCCATGTTCGGAATACTTACCGGAGCGGTAATAAACGTGCTTCTCGCGCCCGTACTCATATTCGTGTTCGGCATGGGGATAACCGGCGCCGGACTGTCAACATTCGTGGGTGAGACATGCAGCATGTTCGTGCTCTTGTGGATGACGCACAAGGGCGGCACGATACGCATTCACCTCCGCAATTTCGCCTTGCGCGCATCGCTGTTCAAGGAGATTCTTGCCGGCGGCACTCCATCGTTCACCCGTCAGGGCATGGCAAGTATAGGCGTGGCAATGCTGAACGTTGCCGCAGGCCGATTCGGCGACGCCGCCATTGCCGGAATGTCGATAGTAGGGCGTATATGCTTCGTGATTTTCGCCGCCGTAATAGGACTGGGGCAGGGATTCCAGCCGTTGTGCGGCTTCTGTTACGGCGCCCGGCTCTATTCAAGGGTGCGCGAGGGATACTGGTTCATAGTGCGCCTGGGCACAGTGTTTCTCGTGTTCTGTGCCGTGCTCGGCTTCTCTTTCTCGTCAGAGTGCATAGCCCTGTTCCGCCATGATCCGGCCGTCATAGACGTAGGCCGCGTGGCCTTGCGGTGGCAGCTCGTAACGTTGCCGCTCGGGGCGATAGTGATGTACACCAACATGATGATGCAGACGATACGCAAACCGTGGCAGGCCAACATCCTGGCGGCTTCGCGCAACGGCCTGTTCTTCATCCCCTTGATTATAATCCTGCCGCATTTTCTCGGCCTCCAGGGTGTGGAGATGTGCCAGGCTTGCTCTGACGTGTGCTCTTTTATACTGGCCGTGCCGATAGCGGTCAACGGCTTCGGGGCGCTGAAAGACTGACATGGCGGCGCGGTTATCCCGCCGGCCATGCGCCGTAACACTCCACGCCGGTCACATTTTTACCCGCAATGGCGCAAAAAATGCTTCTACGCGGCAATAAAACGGGCCGTCGGCCGTTATACCATAATAATATAACTAAAATAAATCAATGTTTAATTAACCTAATCATGAAACAAAACAATTCCGGCAGCAAGGCTTACCTATTCTCCATCGTGCTCGTTGCTGTCCTTGGCGGATTGCTCTTCGGCTATGACACCGCCGTCATATCAGGAGCCGAAAAGGGCCTGCAGGCGTTCTTCCTCGGCGCCGAAGACTTCACTTATACCGACTCGTGGCATGGCTTCACGTGTGCCAGCGCACTCATAGGGTGCATAATCGGAAGCGCCGTCTCGGGATATCTTGCGTCAAACTGGGGCCGTAAGAAGTCGCTGATATTCGCTGGTATCATGTTCTTCATCTCCGCTCTCGGCTCAATGGAGCCCGAGTTCTTGTTTTTCGAGCATGGACACGCCGACTTCCCGCTTCTCATAGCGTTTAACATCTACCGTGTGATAGGCGGCGTAGGCGTCGGTCTGGCCTCTGCCATCTGTCCTATGTACATTGCGGAGGTGGCTCCGTCAAACATACGCGGCACGCTCGTGTCGTGGAACCAGTTTGCGATTATCTTCGGCCAGCTCGTGGTGTATATGGTAAACTTTTTCATCCTTGGCGACCATACCAATCCTGTAATAGAGTCAATAGGTCAGGGCATGAGCGCCGTAATGCCCGGCAGCGACCCCTGGACGATAGCTACGGGCTGGAGATACATGTTCGGTAGCGAGGCAGTTCCTGCCGGCCTGTTTGCCATACTGATATGTTTTGTGCCAGAAACTCCGCGATATCTCGTTATGGCAGGCCAGGACACGAAGGCCCTTGCGGTGCTTACAAAAATCAACGGTGACGCCGCCGGCCACGAGATTCTCGACGAGATAAAGAACACCGTGACAGAAAAGACCGAGCGTGTGTTTACCTATGGCGTGCTGGTAATCTTCGTCGGCATAATGCTTAGCGTCTTCCAGCAGGCTGTCGGCATAAATGCCGTTCTGTATTACGCGCCGCGCATTTTCGGCGACATGGGCATGGAGAATCCCATGATGCAGACAATCATCATGGGCGTTGTAAATATCCTGTTTACGCTCGTTGCCATATTCACCGTGGAGAAGTGGGGACGTAAGCCGTTGCTCATCACCGGTTCGGTTGGCATGGCGGTCGGAGCGTTCGGCGTCGCGCTGACGTTCGGCCACGCAGGGCTTGAACTTGTCACAATGTTAAGCATTATGGTATACAGCGCTTCGTTCATGATGTCATGGGGACCGATATGCTGGGTGCTTATCTCCGAGATATTCCCGAACACTATCCGAGGCGCGGCAGTGGCCATTGCCGTCGCTTTCCAGTGGATATTCAACTGGCTTGTCAGCGCCTCTTTCGTGCCGATGTTCAACATGCAGACTGCCGGCGACCCGAATTTCGGCCATTGGTTTACGTATGCATTGTACGGTCTCATCTGCGTACTTGCCGCCGTCTTTGTATGGAGACTTGTTCCCGAGACTAAGGGAAAGACGCTTGAGGACATGACAAAACTCTGGAAGAAGGGATAAAAGCGCCGCGTACAGTGTGCCGCATGAGTATATACGCGCCTGCCATGGCTTACTGTTTAAGTGTAGCCGGCAGGCGCGTTATGTGTTGGCCGACTGCTGATTTTGGGGAGAAGTGCTAACATTTGTCACCCTTTTGCATGTTATAAGGCGGAATTTTAGTAAATCTGTATAAGGAATATACCTCTTTGAAATCAAGAGAGTTAGAAGAATTACCTCGTTTTCGGGTAATGAGTTGGTAACCGTTCTAATTGCCGTGGTCTGCATCGCTTTGCTTGTTCGGGAAACTCTTACGGTACAAAGGTATGAAAAATATTCAGACTGAAAGGATCATTCCAAAAATTATTTTAGTCAGAATATTGAGCATTCATCCTTATGCAGTCTTGGTTGGAAGCAATTAACGAACAAGGAAGCCACGGTAAAGGCAACTCCTACTCCTACCACGCCTGCCCATCCGTAATGTTGCCAAAACAGACCTGAAACGAACGTACCAGCAGAACCGCCCAGAAAGTAGATGGTCATATAAACGGTATTGACTCGGTTGATGGCGGATGCGTCAAGGGAGACCACGCTGGTCTGATTTGACAAATGGATGCATTGCATTCCTGCATCAATCAAAAGGATGGCGATTATCATCCACAAGTAGCTGTCATTTCCAAAAAATGCCAACAACCATGCAGCCAAGATAACACATCCCCCGACAATGGAGAAGAACCTTACGCCGTACTTCTGGATATAGCCGCTAATGAATACAACCGTAGACGCACCTGCCAATCCGCACAAACCGAGTGCCCCGATAATATCGTCATCCGCAAAGAATGGCTCTTGCTTCATCCGGAAAGCAAGGCAACTCCACAACGCAAAGAACGAGCCATAAGCCAATGCCGCCCTCAACGAAGCGATACGCAAGTACGGGTATTTGGCAAGCAGACGCAACAATGATTTCATCAACTCAGCATAACTGTCTTGAGAACGAGCAGGCAGAACGGGAAGCATCTTGTAAATCATAAGAAAGCATCCGAGCATAAACACACAAGCCACAAAATAGACGGAACGCCATCCCCACATATCAGCCAGGAAACCACTTAACACCCGTGAGCCAAGAATGCCTATGAGCAGACAGGACTGTATAATCCCCACGTTGCGTACCTTGTGTGCTGGTGCTGAATGGAAAGACACCAACGGGATGAAGAACTGCGGCATAACCGAAGATGCTCCGGCAAGCAAGGATGCGCCCCACACCCAATAGATGTTAGGGGCAAGTGCTATGGCAAGCAATGCGCACGATGAAATGATATAATTGGTCAATATCAGCTGCTTTCGTGAAACCAAATCGCCAAGCGGAATGACAAACACAAGTCCGACTACATAACCTATCTGGGTCAATGTCGCAACCATGCTGGCAGAAAAGTCGCTTACCCCAAAATCCTTTGCCATGCTGCCCAACAAAGGCTGGTTGTAGTAGCAGTTGGCAACGGAAAGCCCGGTAGCGACTGCCATCAGAGCCAGCAGAGGTGCCGGAATGCCGTGGTTTTCTCTCAATTCATATTTCATCATTTATTCCTCCTTTCAGTATGACACAACTTTCAATCCAATCAAGGAGGCAATGAGCGTGAACAGGAAGAAAAGCCGTATGGGAGTGGCCGGCTCTTTGAAAACGAATATCCCAATCAAGACCGTGCCGACCGCTCCGATACCCGTCCAAATGGCGTATGCCGTGCCCAAAGGCAAAGTCTGAACCGCTTTGGCAAGTAATGCCATACTCAATACCGTGGAAGCCAAGAAACCGCTTCCCCACAGATAAAAACCAATACCTGATGCCTCTCTCGTTTTTCCCAAGCAGAATGTAAGGCTTACCTCAAACAATCCTGCCAAAAATAAAATTATCCAATTCATACCTATGATTTATTAAATTCGGGTGCAAAAGTAAGCAAGTAATTTCTAACCGTTTTTTACATTTGGTAAAAACGGATTTTGCATTTGACAAAAAACAGCCGTTAGCAGCTGTTTCTGTGCGCTATTTTATAATTTTGTACCACAACAAAATGACTTATGGATATAAAGGAAATCATCAACCAGAGATATGCCATGCCAGATGCGTCTTTGGACAAGTTGCGGCAATGCCTGACGGAAGTCTCATACCCAAAAGGATTCCAAGTGTTGGAATATGGCAAGATAGAAAAAGACATCTTTTTCATCAAGAAAGGCATTGTCCGCGCCTATACTTCGGTAGAGGGGAAAGAAATTACCTTTTGGGTCGGCAAGGAAGGGGCGACTATTGTTTCCATGAAAGGATATGTGAATGACGAACCGGGGTATGAAACAATGGAGCTGATGGAAAATTCTGTCTTATATGTATTGGAAAGGAAAAAACTGAAAGAGTTATTCTTGAAGGATTTGCACATAGCCAATTGGGGACGGCGTTATGCGGAAATGGAACTGCTTGCTGCCGAGGAACGGCTGATTTCCATGTTGTCAGCCGTCGCCTCGGAACGGTATCACGAGTTGTTGGAGAAAGAGCCTGATTTGTTACAGCGGTTGCCGTTAGGAAGTATCGCCACCTATTTAGGCATCACACAGGCAAGTTTGAGTAGGATTCGGGCACAAATAAAATGACGTTTCAACCAACTGAGGATAGCAAGCGGTTTTGGTCAGCCCCAAACACAAACTTGCTATTCTTCCGTTGGTATTGTTTATAATCCCATGCCCTTGCCTCTCCTAAGCGGTTCAACCGTCCTTTTAACGGATGAGAACAGCCTGCCAAACTGCTCCTTGAACCACTCTCCAATCACTTGCCCGTTGATGGCAAGTGCAAGCTTGGACTTGTCTTTCGGGTCTTTTACCACTTGGAAGCCTGCTTCCTCGGTTGTGAACTTCCGCCTGTGCTCTTCCGAATAGAGCTCGCCCACGTAGAACAGCGGTTTGCCGCTGATGAGCGTGGCCGTCTGCCGCTCGTTGAAGCCGACTTTAAGGCAGAACTTCTCCATATACACCAGCTCTTGAAACAGCGGAAACCATTTCTTGGCTTTTTGGATAATGGATTTTAGGAATGACACTTCCTCTTGGTGTGCCGCTTCCTTGTCCGCCATTTCCCTGCGGTACTTGGCTTGCAGTTCCACCAATTGGCGGCTGTGTTCCTCCTGCTGCCGCTCCATCTGCTTTTGCAATAATTCGATACTCTCGTCACGGGCGGCAACCTCGCCTTGCAAGGTTCGGTTGTCGGCTTCCAACTCTTTCAGTCTGCCGCTACCCAAAAGAGAACCTACTTTTGCCACGAGTGCCGCTTTCGCCTCGGTCTTGGCGGCTTCCAGCTTCTCCGACTTGATTTCTTTTTTGACTTCGTCAAGTTCCTGCTTTGCCTGTTGGCGTTCGGTCTGCAACTGCTGCACGTTGGCTTCAAGCTCTCCCGTCTGCCGTTTCAGGTCACGGTAGTATTGGGCGGTGGTTGTGTGCCGTGCTTCCGAACCTCGTATGCCACGCTGCAATCCGTACTTCGCCATCGCTGCGGCATAGCTGTCGTGGTAGGCGACAAGCCTTTCACGGGTCAGGAGGTCATCGGCACACAAACGCACGGCATTGGCTTTCTTGCGGTAGGTGCGTTTGCTGTCCGCTTGTTTCTTCTTGGCTTTCCTGCGCTCTCCCGTCACTATCGGTACGACCGTTGCATGGATGTGCGGCGTGTGTTCGTCCATGTGCATCACTGCCGAAACGGTGTTCTCCCTGCCGAATGTGCGATGCAGCCATTGCAGGTTGTCATCGCACCATTCACCCAGCCTGCCTTCGTCCTGCACTCTCACCATATCTTCATGCGTGTCCGAAAGCACGATGCGGATTGCCCGTACTTGGTCGGGCGTTATCTTCCGTCTGATGTCTGCCGTGCGGATACGGTGGCTTATCGCTTCGGTGCGGTCTGCCACGCCGTCGAGGAATTGCACCAACTCACGGTTGAGGTGGGTGCGTGTGGGGTCTGCGTTCTTGGGCGTGGTCTTGCGTTCTATATGGTCGGATGCGCCCGTGTCTGCCGACCCTTTCGCCTTGTTGATTTGGATGCTGATGTATCCCATGTTCGTTTCTTGTTTTAGAGGTTATACAAACTTGTCTGTCGGTGTCCGCCTGCCTGCGGTTATAGCCGCACGGGGCAAACGGGGGTGTCCAGAGGGGTACGCCCCCGCTGGCTCATTGGGGCGTTTTTAGCATTAGCATCAGCGGTGCGTGAAGAAAACGCCCTAATGAGCTATGGCTTTTCGTTCCCAAAAGCCTGCGGCGGTGTCGGCGATGATGTCGGCGGATGTTGGTCGCCCTTTTCTTTTTGCCAGCCTTGTATGATATTCTGTGCCGTTGTGCCGGCATGATTGCCTGTCGGCACAACAGCATACAGACAGGGATGGTGTTGCCGTTTCCCCTGCGGACTTGATAAGGGCTGAAATTCCGATGATTTGATGATTGGATAGTCTAATATACAGACAGCTAATGCAATAACCTTTCATCAGCGTTTCATCAAACCGCTCGCCAAAAGAAAAGCGATGAGCGGCGTTGTGTTGCCTTTCTCTTTTCATCAGCCCAATCCTTTTGTTGAGCGTTTGATGAGAATGTAAGTCGCTGTCATTCTTTATGTTTATATATGCTTTCATCATTTCATCAAAATATCAGAGTGTTTCCAACTGTTCCTTGCTTACCAGATAGTAGCGTCCAATCCTCCTGACGGGCGAGTAACGGCATTCACGGTTGTAGTCATATTGGTAGGTCGTGTAGGAAAGCGAATTGGATGCAGGAGCCAGCTTCCAGCACTCCTGCACCACTTTCCGGACCTGCGACTTCTCCACCTTGACTTGCGAGCAGACGAGCAACGGGATGATGTCATTGAGGCAAAAAGAAACAGAACTGACATCCACGCTTGCCATGATGTCGAGCAGCAGTTCAGCCATCTCTATCTCCAAACGGTTGCGGTTGCTTCGGATTATCTTCCGCAGGGCATCCGTTTCCAGCCGCTTCGGGTCGAACCACATGCGGCTTTCCTTTTCGGTGAATAGCTGCCTGTGTTGCAGGAAATGGAGAAAAGTGGGTATCTCCGCTTTCAGTTTTTGCAGGAAGTCAGTGTCATCACTCCGCAGCGGCACAATCTTCCGCACCCAATAGCGTGTCTCCCCTGCGTCGATGATGACGGGCAGGTGTTCGTTGTTGGAGCAAAGCACGAACTTTGCAAAGAAGCCTATCTCGTCACGGTCTTTGCCTTTCGCCTCCACCTTGTAGGAAAGCGTGGTGCTGAGGTTCTTCAACCTTTCGCTGTCCTCACGGCGGTTGAGCAGCACCTCGTCCACCATGATGAGCAGCTTGCCCGCCCAGTCGGAATTGAACTGGCTGCGGAAGTCCTCGTTGGTGTTGAACGTCACGTTGTTTTGGAATACAGCCTTCAGGAAGTTCAGGAACGTGCTTTTGCCCGTATTCCGTTCTTCGGACACGAGCAAAAGGATGGGTAGTTTCTGAATAGGGTACAGATACAGCAGTTGCAGGTAGTCCATGCCCAACTCGTACTGTTCGCCGAAGATGTGTTCCACCAACGAGCGAATGCAGGGGAAATCGCCCGGCACGGGAACATGGCTTATCGGCTCGTAGAGGTTGAGGAACTTGCCGACTACTGGCTTGTAGCCCACATGGTCGGGTACGGTGCAGAAGCCGTCATACTTCGGAACACTTGCCATGTAGTCCTTGCCGTAGTCCTGCCGCAGGGTCTCGGAGTTCCATTTGTAGAGCGTTGTGCCTACACGGATAAATTCTTCTTTCTTTTCCATGTTTCAAATATAGGTTTTTGTGCCGCCGACACCTTGTCGGCAGGCTGGTTGAACATGGGTGCAAAGCTACGGCATGACGGTTAAAACCTTGATACGTAAAACGATGCAGAACGGCGCAAAAGAAACCGACGGATAAGAAAATGCAGTAAGATGGGCAATATCAGTCATCAAAAGGCGAAAAGAAAAAGCCCGAAGAAGCGGAAAATGGTACTTCTTCGGGCAGACTTGGATTGTGTGAGTGCATGGGCGTAGTGACACGCAACCGCACTCGCTAACACTTACACGATATGCTGTTACCTAACGAAAGCCAAAGCATTTGTCTGTCTTTTCGCAAGCACAGCCTTTCCAGCAAGACATTACGCACTCTTGCGGCATTGGATGTGTTGATACGGAAAGCCAGTGCCATTACCATTGGCAGCGCATACACTTCCAAATAATAACCGTTTGGCAGCCTGATGCGCCTTTCCACTTCGCAAGATTGCAACACTCCGCTCCTATACACGGCTCGGACGGCGGCACGGAGTGTCGGGGCGATTACATCAAACAGCGTTACCAACTCCATTTCGCTCATCCACACGTTGGCGGCATCGAACGGCACGGCAACCCTGCCGCACACGTCCATCGTGATTGTTGTCCGTTTCATATCCCTGCCACCTTGATGTTACCGAATGACTTGCTCAACTTGTCGCCCAGCATCGTGAGGTCGTTATCCAGCTTCTCCACGGTTATCTTCGCATAGATTTGGGTCGTTTCGATGTTCGTATGTCCCAAAATGCGGCTTACGCTCTCTATCGGCATACCCTTGCAGAGAGCCAGGGTCGCGAATCCATGACGTGAGCAATGGAAGCTGATGTCCTTATTCACACCGCATTCCCGTATAATCTTCTTCAGCGGCTTGCAGATTGACCAATAGTTCAGATTGGGGAATACGAAGTCGTTTTCTTGGAACGGTCGGTAACGCTCGATTATCTGCAAGGGGATGTCCAGCAGCTTTACTTGGAAAGGTACGCCCGTCTTGTGACGCTTGGAGATAATCCACTTCTCGCCGTTCACCTCCACGATTCGGTCGTTGGTCAGTTCCTTGATGTCCACGAAAGAAAGGGCGGTGAAGCTCGCAAACACGAACAGGTCACGGATGTATGCCAGCTTCGGGTCTGCGAACTCGTGCGTCATTACCGCCTTCAACTCATCCTCCGTCAAAAACTCACGCTCCTTGACATTCGGGCTGATGTGGAACTGCGCAAACGGGTTTCTCGGTATCAGACCGTTGAAGTGCGCACGCATCACCACACCTTTCAGCCACATGCACTTTTCCCATATCGTGCCGTTGCGTAATCCCGCTTCCGTGGAGAGATAGACCGCAAACTCCTTGATGAAGTCGGGAGTAAGTTCCAACATCGATATGTCGCTGCGCTTGTAGAATGACTTGATGAATGCCGCCACATAGTTCCTTGCCACTACCCTTGACTGATAGGTCGCCAGCTTCCTGTCCTTGCCGACACGCTTCTTGAACACCTCGTTCTCACGGTCGAAGGCTTTGAGCAGCGTTTCATACTCGCCGCCTATGCCTTGATAGGCGTGCGCACCATTTCTGCCGTCACAAACGCCTCACGGTCGGATATGCGCTGGTAGTGCTTGATAATTTGCGCCTTGATGTTGTCAAGCGCAAGGTTCGTTTCCCTTGCCTCCAAACTCTTGCCTTTGGCACGGTTGCCCTTTGCATCCCAAAGTTCTTTTGAGATGCTCCGCTTGCAACTGAACTGCGCCACCGTTCCGTTGATTGTAACCCGTCCCATGATGGGGACAATTCCGTTCTTCTCCTTGCTGCCGTTCACATAGAACAGCACGCGAAATGTACTCCTTGTCATACTCGTTCTTTTTTGGTTGCAAAACTATAAATCAACGAGTTAAACCTTGACAAGCAAACCTACGCAGAGCGGCGCAAACGGAACGGTGACTGTTAAATATGCATTTCTGGCGGGTAACGATTAGGAAACCGTTCTCTTTCTCCAATCCGCTTTGAAACGCTATTCAGCCCTCTATCCAACTTCCGCGATTTTCTCCTAACTACTTAATTCACAGATTACATTGCGTTAATCTGCCGAATTTTGGAGGTTTTTCCATAGATTTTGCGTAAATTTGCACCGATTATTGACGGATATAGGTAATGAAGTTCAGCGACGTTATAGGACAGGACGAAACCAAGCAGCGGCTGTTGCAAATGGTCGCTGAAGACCGCGTGCCCCATGCAATGATGCTGTGCGGCCCGTCAGGTTGCGGCAAGATGGCACTGGCTTTGGCGTTTGCTTCTTACCTGTTGTGTTCCGACCGTCGGGACGGAGATTCCTGCGGAACGTGCCGCCAATGCATTATGACGGGCAAGTGTTCACATCCCGACCTGCATTTCTCTTATCCAGTGATACGCCCTACAGGGACAGGCTCGGAGCATAAGATGTCGAGCGAGGACTTCAGTTCTGAATGGCGGAACTTGCTTTCGGCAGGGCCGTATTTCGACATTGACCGATGGCTTGACGAGATGGGGGCCGCCAATCAGCAGGCACAGATGGGAGTAGGAGAGAGCGATTTGCTCATAAGACAGCTCAGCCTGAAGTCAAGTCAGGGCGGATATAAGGTCGTGATAATATGGTTGCCGGAGCGAATGAACGCAGAGTGCGCCAACAAGTTGCTGAAACTGCTTGAGGAACCGCCGCAGGATACGGTGTTCATCATGGTTTGCGAGGAACCGGAGAAACTTATTGACACCATAAGGAGCCGTGCACAGCGTATCGACGTGAAACGCATTGACATTGACGCAATGGCGAATGCGCTTGTAAGCAGCCGTGGAATAGACGCAGATACGGCGTATCGCATCGCACGGACGGCCAACGGAAGCTGGCTGAATGCTCTTGAAGAGCTTGACGCCGACAATGAGAAGAGACAGTTTCTGGAGATGTTCATATCGCTGATGCGCCTTGCGTATATGCGTAAAATAAAAGACTTGAAGAAATGGAGTGATACCGTTGCGGGCTATGGACGTGAACGCCAGAAACGCATGTTGGCGTATTTCCTTCGTCTGGTGCGCGAGAATTTCATGTACAACTTCCGTATTCCGCAACTTAATTACATGACCCGTGAGGAGGAAAACTTCTCCCGCAACTTCTCTCCTTACATCAATGAGGCCAACGTTATAGAGATTTCTGCACTGATGAACAAGGCTATCCGTGACATAGGACAGAATGCCAACGCCAAGATTGTGTTCTTCGACATGGCGACAAACATCATCGTCGCGTTGTTAAGAAAGCCTTGAGCAAATATTTGATTCATAATGTACGATTAGTGATTGATGATTGATTATCTATTATAAATATCAAGGCTGGCGTGTATCAAGGTCACAATGCCTTTTACCGTTATGCCGTTTTATTGTTTAAGCAGCATTACACGATGGATTACAATAACAAGAAATTCATGATATACAACGGTTGCGACCGTGGTTTGTGCATACGTGGTTGCGGGCGGCAGGACCGTCAGCTCAACACGTATGACTGGCTTGCAGACGTGCCGGGTAACGCAACGAGTACCAATCTGGTGGAAGTTCAGTTCAAGAACACTCGTAAAGGATATTATCACAACGTAAATAATCTCGACCTGAAGAAGGGCGACATTGTTGCCGTTGAGGCCAATCCGGGACACGATATAGGTGTTGTGACGCTTACGGGAAAGCTCGTTGAGTTGCAGATTCGTAAGGCAAACCTCAAGTCGGCGGATGATATTAAGCGCATATACCGTATCGCCAAGCCCGTGGACATGGATAAATACCGTGAAGCGAAGAGCCGTGAGCACGATACGATGATACAAAGCCGCCAGATCGCGAAGAACCTGAATCTTCAGATGAAGATAGGAGACGTAGAGTATCAGGGTGACGGCAACAAGGCGATATTTTATTATATTGCGGACGAAAGGGTTGACTTCAGGCAGCTGATAAAGGTTCTTGCCGAGACGTTCCACGTGCGAATAGAGATGAAACAGATAGGAGCGCGCCAGGAAGCGGGACGTATCGGCGGCACTGGACCCTGCGGACGTGAGCTGTGTTGCGCTACGTGGATGAAGAACTTTGTGTCGGTCAGCACCGGCGCGGCTCGTTATCAGGACATATCACTCAACCCCCAGAAGCTTGCGGGAATGTGCGCCAAGCTGAAATGCTGCCTTAATTACGAGGTGGACAACTACATTGAGGCGAGCCGCAAGTTGCCAAGTAAGGAAGTAGTGTTGCAAACCAAGGACAACGATTACTATCTTGTGAAGAGCGATATACTTGCCGGTTTGGTGACATATTCTACCGACAAAAAGGTAATGGCTAACGTTGAGGTCATCACGGCACGGCGCGCTTTGGAGATAATTGAGATGAACAAGCGCGGCGAGAAGCCCGAAACATTGCTTGAAGACGGTGCTACCAAGAAGCAGGAGCGCACCGTAGACCTCCTGGAAAACGAGAGCTTGACACGCTTTGACAAGAACAAGAAGAAGCGTAAGCCAAAGAACCGCAACGGAAAGCAGGCTCCCAAGGGTCGCAACAAGCCAGCCGAGGCGCAGGCTAAGAAGAACACTGACACTGACAAAGGGGGCAATACTGAAAAAGAATGACGGCGGTGAGGCGCACCATTTACATATTGTTGGCAGTCATGTCGTTGACGATGGCCTTGACGGCATGCGACAAAGCCGTTGTCTATGATGAGTTCAAGCCAACTCCAATAGAAGGTTGGGAGAAGAATGACACCATGGTTTACGCCGTGAAACGTCTTGCCCGCAGTGGCGTTTACAGGCAGGAAGTCGGTTTGCGAATAACCCGAGAGTTCCCGTTTACGGGTGTAAGCCTGCTCGTCGAGCGGATTGTTGAACCCGGGCACAAGGTTTTTGCCGATACTCTTAACTGCCGTCTGTACGACGATGAGGGCAACGTTAAAGGCCGGGGAGTAAGCCTTTTTCAGTATAACTTCATTCTTTCGGACGTCGAGATGCAGAAAGGCGACTCTTTGAACGTGCGTATCCGCCACCTGATGAAGCGCGAGATTCTGCCCGGAATATCGGATATCGGTTTCCGTTTGGAAGCCAGATAATCAGGATTTGATGGTTTTCTTTATATACGAATGCGGCACCGAGTGCCGCATTCTTTGTTCCTATAGCCATAGATTTGACGTGAATTAACGGATTATCCACCATCCTTATGGTGAAGAAATGCCGTCTACAGCCATGGCGGAGCATCTATATTGCGGGAAAAAAGAAAGCGGAACGCCATTCCGTTATTGGCCTTCCGCTTTTATTTTCTGTGTCTGTTGGCACGCTGTTCACGGTATTTAGCTTTCTGGCGGGCCGACCCGCTGCCGTGCGCTCCCGTGATGTATTTCTTTTTCTTGGCCTTGGTCTTCACCTTGCCAGAGCCTTTGTCGTTGTCGCTTTTCGCCTTGCGGAACACTATTCCGCCACCGGCTATTATGTCGTCGATGTCTGCCATATTAATAAAAGGTGAGAAAGTGAAAAGGTGAGAAGGTGAGGAATTGAAGTGAGTGATGATTGAATGTCTCACCTTTTCACTTTCTCACCTTCTCACTTTTTTATCAGTGGTGGAACAAGCGCACTCCGGTGAACGCCATGGCGATACCGTACTTGTCGCAAGTTTCTATCACATTGTCGTCGCGAACCGAGCCGCCGGCCTGCGCGATGTATTCAACGCCGCTCTTGTGGGCGCGCTCGATGTTGTCGCCGAAGGGGAAGAAAGCGTCGCTGCCGAGGCTTACGCCGGTGTTCTTGGCTATCCATTCCTTCTTCTCCTCAGCCGTCAGCACCTCAGGCTTCTCCTTGAACAGGCGCTGCCATGTGCCCTCTGCCAGCACGTCGTCATGCTCGTCGCTGATGTACACGTCGATGGTGTTGTCGCGGTCGGCACGGCGTATGTTGTCGACAAACGGCAGGTTCATCACTTTCGGGTGCTGGCGCAGCCACCAGATGTCGGCCTTGTTGCCGGCCAGGCGGGTGCAGTGAATGCGGCTCTGCTGTCCGGCGCCGATGCCGATAGCCTGTCCGTCCTTTACGTAACATACAGAGTTGCTCTGCGTGTACTTCAGGGTGATGAGGCTTATGATGAGGTCACGCTTTGCCTCTGGCGTGAAAGTCTTGTTCTGGGTGGGAATGTTCTCGAACAGCGCAGGGTCGTCCAGGCGCACCTCGTTGCGTCCCTGCTCGAATGTTATGCCGAATACCTGCTTGTGCTCGATGGGCGCGGGCACGTATGCAGGGTCAATCTTGATTACGTTGTAGGTGCCCTTGCGTTTCTCTTTCAGTATGGCGAGCGCCTCGGGAGTATAGTCGGGAGCTATCACTCCGTCGCTTACCTCGCGCTTGAGGAGCGTAGCTGTTGCCTCGTCACACGTGTCGCTCAGTGCCACAAAGTCGCCGTAGCTGCTCATGCGGTCGGCTCCGCGGGCGCGTGCGTAGGCGCATGCCAGTGGCGAAAGCTCTATCTTTACGTCGTCAACGAAGTAGATTTTCTTCAATGTGTCGCTCAGCGGCAGGCCAACGGCCGCTCCCGCGGGCGATACATGCTTGAAGCTGGCAGCCGCGGGCAGGCCCGTTGCGGCCTTGAGCTCCTTTACGAGTTGCCAACTGTTGAGCGCGTCGAGGAAGTTGATGTACCCCGGGCGGCCGTTAAGCACCTCGATGGGCAGTTCGCCTTCCTCCATGTAAATGCGTGAAGGTTTCTGGTTCGGATTGCATCCGTACTTCAATGCTAATTCTTTCATATCCTGTGGTTTAACTATTCCAGGTGCAAAAATACTGCAAAATCGGCGTAATTCAAAAAAAATATGCCTAAACCGTGCGTTTTGCTGCGCCGTCATGTTACGTACGGGGCATGGTCATGCCTTGTCGCCGTCGTTGTTCCGGTTCTTTAGAAAGCTCGGCGCAAGCAGTCCAAAACCCACGCCGAGGCACATCCACACCGCCAGATTGTCGAATATAATGCCGAATGCGACGCCGAAACAGATACCGATGGCAAGATAACTGCCTGCGGCCTGCTGATTTTTATCCTGCTTGTTGTCCTCTTCCATAATGCTGTCTGTATTGATATTGTGGAAACAAAGATAGCGAAACTCGCCCGATTTCGGATGGATTTAGGAAGAATAATGTAAACTATTGGGCTTTCAGGGAGATACGCAGCATTATTCCGCATTTGTAAATGTGTGCTTTGAAGCCGTTTTTTGAATAGTTAAGCGAAAAAATTGCTACCTATCCGTTGCCCATTCCAGTTGTATGGAGTTATTTGAAAATCCTTTCTGCTCCGACCGTAAAGAACGCAGTTTCATCATTTTGGCTTAGCGAAGGTACTTATTTTTTTTGAGATATGAAAAATATAGGTTCCGGAAGTCAATGGTGATAGCTTTGTCGATGTCTGACGATATTTTACATGCCGATGATTAACTCTGTCTCTGTTAATTTTGCAAACAATGGAACAGATTATGAATCAGACAGATGTAAAGGTTTCGTTCTACCTTAAAAAGAGCGAGGCGGATGCCAGGGGAAACTGTCCCGTGATGGCACGGCTTATTGTCGGCAAGCACTCTGAAACAGCATTCAGTGTCAAGTTTCGTGTGCCACAGTCATTGTGGTCATCCGGACGGGCGTGTGGAAAAAGTGTTGCGGCAAGAGACATAAACAACAGACTGGATGAAATACGAGCTGCCGCGCTCGGCATCTTTGCGGAACAATCTGCAATCCGTGAGGATGTAACAGCAGAGGATGTAAAGCATCAACTTTTGGGTATGGCTTCGGAACAGGAAACCCTATTAAGCTATTTCAGACTTTTCATTAGAAATTTCGAAAAACGTGTTGGGATCAATCGTACGGAAAAGACATTGAGGGCTTACCGTAATTCCTACAATCATCTGGTACGTTTTTTACAGATGCAATATAAGCTGTCAGATATCCCTTTTGCCGCATTGGACCGTTCCTTCATTGAAAAATATGACTTGTACCTACGTACGGAATGTTGTCTGGCTTCAGGCACAATAGTCAATCTTACCGTCCAACTGAAAACAATTGTCGGAGAAGCTATTGCTGACGGTATAATAACAGTATTCCCGTTTGTCGGATATGAACCGGTACATCCGAAACCGGAACAGAAATATCTCACCTCCGAAGAATTGAATAGGATTATGACAACACCTCTCCATGATCAGATTCTTTATCATGTGAGAGATATGTTCCTGTTTTCCTGTTATACGGGTATTCCCTATAGCGACATGTGTCTGCTGACAAATGAAAATCTTTCTCTCGCGGAAGATGGTACCTGGTGGATCAGGAGTTCTCGCAAGAAAACCGGTGTGGATTTTGAAATACCGCTTATGGAACTGCCGTTCCATATTATTGAAAAATACCGCGATATGGCTCCTGAAGGAAAGCTTCTCCCCATGTATTCCAACAGTTCATTGAATCGTTATTTGAAACGCATCGCCGAAATTTGCGGTATAGGACGTAAGCTGGTCTTCCATGCAGCCCGTCATACCTATGCGACAGAAATTACACTTTCCCATGGCGTACCGCTTGAAACGGTCAGCAAGATGTTGGGGCACAGTCGTATTGAGACCACACAGCATTACGCAAAGGTGACAGACAATAAGATAGATACAGATACGAAAGCATTGGATAAAATAATTGCTGAGCGGTTTTCTGTAGTTATTTGATAATGGCAAAAAATAGGATTATGAAAAGAAATACTGACAATATGGAAATCAAACGTCGCAGTACATTTGCGATACTGTTTTATATAAACCGCACCAAAGTCCGTAAGGATGGAACGTGCCAGTTGCTGTGCAAGATAAGCATAGATGCCAAATGGGAACAGATAGGAACGAAAGTATCCGTCAATCCGGCCATCTGGAATCCTGAAAAAGGACGGGCTGACGGCCGCAGTGAGAATGCCATTACCGTCAATCGGGCTATTGATGATCTGACCAAAGAAATCAAGGAGCATTACAGGCGGATTAAGAACAGTCTGGGATTTATTACGGCAGAGCAGGTAAAGAATGCCGTGATGGGAGTCGGTCAGAAACCGCTAACTCTGCTGGCTCTTTTCAGAGAGCATAACGAGGAGTTTAAGAAACGTATCGGTGTGGATCGTATAAAGGAGAGTTATGATTCCTACTTACGTTCATATAAGCACCTTTCGGCTTTCGTGCAGGAAAAACGCGGCGTAGAGGATGTACTGCTACGTAGTCTTGACCGTGTGTTCTACGATGACTTTGAACTTTTTCTCAGGACGGACAGGAATTTAAGCCCGAAGAGCGTGCATGAACATCTTTACAGGCTGAAGAAGATGACCATGCGGGCTGTCAGCCAGGGAACAATCCGCCGTGATCCGTATTGTCGCCTTCATCCTGAACTGCCCAAACGGAAAAGTCGTCATCTGAAGCTGGAAGATCTGAAGACGCTGCTTACAACACCTGTCGAGAAGCCACAGCTTCAGTTTGTAAGGGATATGTTCATCTTCTCCACTTTTACCGGACTTGCCTATACGGATTTGAAAAAACTGAGGGTAAATGATATTACCCAATCTGAAGACGGTTCATGGTGGATTCATATCCACCGCCAGAAAACAGGAACACTGTCTTCTGTCCGATTGCTGGATATTCCGTTGAAGATAATAGAGAAATATCGGGAACAGAGAAAGGATGACAAGGTCTTCAATCTGTATAGTCGTACGTATTTCATTATGCTCGCCCACCAGTTGGGTGAAGTTTACGGATTTGAACTTACATTTCATAAGGCACGACACAATTTCGGAACCCATATAACCCTTTCATTGGGTGTTCCAATCGAGACAGTCGGCAAAATGATGGGGCACATGCGTATTGAGACCACGCAGCTTTATGCCAAAGTGACTGACAGGAAAGTGGACGAGGACATGAAACGGCTGAAAGCAGCCGGAATGGACCGAACTTTTGGTTTGTACGAAGAAGAGGTTATTGTCAAGAAACGGAGAAGGAAATTCGGATACCAATTGTCCGACAACAAAGAAACGACCTTGTAAAGAGGCCGTTTCTTTTACTTTTGCTTCATACCCATCGCTGTTCTTCCCTGCATCTTTTATATGCGTCGTCAAGAACTTTTTGTATGTCTGACTCTTTGTAAAGGGCTTTTCCCTGTACAAGATAGTAAGGTATCATACCGAGGGTCCGGTATTCCTGCAAGGTACGCCGGCTTACTTTCAACAGTTTTGAAAGTTCCTCGTCCGTGAGGAAATAATCACCGTGGAATGCGGGCCTTGGAGCCGTCCGTATTGCGTCTATCATGCGCTCCATGTTTTCCAGCCCTTTGAAAATAGTATCAATTCTCGGGTCTTTTCTGTTTATAAGATCGTAACTCATGGCTTTCTTTTTTGTGGGTGATAACTTGATTCCAACAGGCTTTGTACATCTTCCGGCTTATAGAAGAACTTGTTCTTGATCCGGGTGAAAGGCAACAGTCCTTTCTCGCGATATACCTGAAGTGTTCTCTTGGATATTCGGAGAATCCCGCATACCTCCTGATTGTCCATCCATTTTTTCAGTGCCGCGTCTTTGGTCTGACTACATATACCGGTGACTTTTTTCTCGATCATGCTGAGACGGACAACCAATTCGTCAAAGGTCTGTTTTTCCATACATATAATTTCCATACCGTCATTTTATTAGGGTTGAAGACCGAGTTCTTTTTTTATTCTCGCCGGCAGCACCTTCCCCTTCCTGTTCAGGAAGTCCTGGACTTCCGAAGCCTTGTAGTAGGTACGCCCGTCAATCATGTAGTATGTGACGAGCTTCTTCTGGCGGTAGCGTGCAAGGGTGCGTTTCGTAACGCCAAGGAGTTCGCACATATCCTGGTTGTCGAGCAGCTTGTCACCCTCAAGGGCGGCCGTCTGCCTGTTCATGCGGTTCAGTCTGTCATCTATCCTGTCAAACCGTTCCATTATCTGGTGGAGCATCATCTGGAATGTCTCCCTGTCTATCTGTATCATAATGAATTCTGTTTTTAGTGTAATAATTCCATTTTTTACACCGTGTTGCGCAACAGGTTTCATTATGATATAGGCCAAAACATGGACCAATGGAGCATATTGCCACATAAAAACATGGCAAGTCGCTGAATAATAGAGAAATAAAAAATCAGCCCCATAAAAACGAGACTGATGGAAGTATTGCAAATGCAAGAGCGTGCAATCTTTTATTGCAATGTTTTGCGATAAGTAAGGCGGCAGATCCCGTTTCTGAATGTTTTTGTCCTGACCAGTTCCCATTTGTCCGTGGAGATATGTTTTGATACGGGAACCGTTTCGGAACTGATTACCGGAAGAAGAAAAATGACCATCTCATCTATCAGGCGGTACAGGGACAGTCCCCGCAGCAGTTCTGCGCCGCTGTCGTCATAGATTTCAGCCAGATATATGTCAGAGGGTGCAGACTGTTCCTTGTCACAGATGAGGTCGACTAGCGGATAGCCCGGATACAACATGCGGGTGGACCGGCCCCGCCAGTAGGGGAAACCGTCATCGCTGTTTTGTATCCATTGCAGCAGGGAATTGTTCCGTGCGGGGACGAAACCGTTCAATGTCATTGCTATCAGAACCTGTAACTTTGCCATACCTTGATACTCCAAATGAAAAGCGTGAGGCTCACGCTATTTCGGATGGAGGCTCTGACAAAGCCCAATACAGAAATTTGCATGAGCTCACGCTATTAGGCATAGCATAAGCTGCACGCAAAAGCCTCTGTATTTTTGAATTTGTCAGATTCCCATCCGAGACGTCTTGCGACTTAGTATGTATAATATCCGGCGAGGCTGTCAGCCCTGTCGGTATTTTCTTATGTTCCTGCTGGCAGTATGTATTCCATATTTTGCCAGACTTATGCAAATGTAGGCATTTTATTCCAGACTGGAAAACATCTCCGGTCTATATTGCCTTTATTTGTCGTTCAGTCCGTATTTCTTCATTTTTCTGTACAACGTAGAAGGATCAATGTGCAGCATCTCCGCCGTCCGTTTCCGGTTGCCCGTGCATATTTTCAAGGCCCTGATGATGGACTGTTTTTCCTGTGTCTCATTTTCCGGAAAAAGGAAGATTTTCTCTTTCTCATCCTCGATTCTTATGTTCAAACAAGCCGTTTCGATTATCGGCTGTTTGGACAGCAGGACGGCTCGTTTGATCTTGTTCTGCAATTCCCGTACATTTCCCGGCCAGCCGTATGAGAGCAGCTGTTGCTCTGCCTCACGGCTGAATCCGTCGGTCTGCCGTTTGAGTTCCCTGGAGAACTTTTCCCTGAAATGTTCGGCAAGCGGAAGTATGTCCTCCGGGCATTCATGCAGGGCCGGCAGGACGATTTCAAATTCCCCCAGACGGTGGTAGAGGTCTTCCCGGAAGCGTCTCTCCCTGATGGCCAGCTGAAGGTCCTCGTTGGTTGCCGCCACTATCCTTACGTCGGAGTGTTTCTCCCGGTTGCTGCCTATAGGGATATAGCTGCCTTCCTGCAAGGTACGCAGGAGCATGCTTTGTACCTCCATGGACAATGTTCCTACTTCGTCAAGGAACAGGGTCCCGCCACGGGCCGTTTCAAAGAAGCCTTCACGGTTTGTGTCCGCCCCCGTAAACGTCCCCTTCACATGCCCGAAAAAGAGCGAGGGCGCAAGCTCTTTGGGAATGACCCCGCAGTTTACTGCCAAGAACGGCTTTTCCCTGCGCTCGCTGGAATAATGGATACGTTGCGCTACGGATTCCTTGCCTGCACCGTTCGGACCAAGAATCAGTACGGAAATGTCAAATGGAGCGACCGTACGAGCTAGATTTTCCACTTCTTTCATCTGTCGGCTGTTCCTGGGAAGGATGCCCTTGTCCTTTCCGTATATGACTGAGCGAGGATGCAGGATGTTCTTTATCAGACTTTGCAGTTCATCCATCTGAACAGGCTTGGCCAGATAGTCTTTTGCCCCCATCTTGATGGCACGGACGGCATCCGACACGGAGGCATATCCGGTCATGATGATGAAGGGAACGTCTATCCGTTCTCTCTGCATCCATTCGAGCAGCGATATGCCGTCCCCCTGCGGAAGACGGACATCGGAAAGGACAAGATCGAAAGGCTCCTTTTTCAGAAGCCGCCTTGCACCGGGTTCGTCTATCGTCGTCACTGCTTCATAGCCGGATTTCTCAAACCATTTCTTTTGTTGTCCGGCCAGCAGGATATTGTCTTCAACTATGAGTATTCTGTGTTTCATCCGTATAGTTCTTTAAGTCAAGTTTTCTGATTTCCGAAAGCAGGTTCTTCGCATCGCCTACCAGCCGGTCTATTCTTCCGATGACCGTCTCTGTATATGTACTGATGGTCAGATCATCGGAAGTATCGTCATGTAGGATTCTGCTGTATGTTTCCAGTTCACAGGCCACTCCCAGCTGTTCCCAGGTGGGATACATGCGGTGCAGGGTGTTTTTCATCCGCTCCGTGTCCGTTTTCATGCTTTCAAGGGCTTTTTTCAGTTCCGTCCTGTTGTCGATCGATTCCTCAATGAAAGCATTGAGCATCCATTCCATATCCCCCGTCTCTGCGGCTAAGGCATTGAAATCCGCCTTCTGTTCCTGCCGCTGGCCCGACCTTTCCATTATGGAGGAAAGGAAAGCCTGCAGCTCGTTCATGGAGAACGGTTTCTGTATGCAGCCGGAAAAGCCGGCTTCAGTATAGCGGCTTTCGTCCACGTCGTTGCGGGCAGTCATGGCGGCAACCGGAATGGTGCGTGAATTTCCGATATTGGAATGACGCAGGAGATATAGCAAGTCAAAACCGCTGGTCCCGTGCATCTGGATGTCTGTCAGCAGTAAGTCGTAGGGTTCTTTCCGCAGTTCGCCCACCACGTCCTTCGCCCCGATGCAGGTACGGCATGATACACCGTTGCGCTCCAGCATCTCCATGACGATGCGCAGTTGTATCGGATCGTCGTCCACAAGGATGATACGCTTTGGAAGGCTGAGCCTTTTCACGGTCGGCATGACGTGGTTCTTTACCGGTTCAGAGGAAATGGCGAGGGGGATTTCCGTGTGGAACAGACTGCCTTCCCCGACATGGCTCGATACGGAAATACTGCCGCCGAGCAGGTTCACAAGTCCCTTGGTTATCGGAAGGCCGAGCCCGAAGCCTTCCGGCGAAATGTCTGGCGCCGCCCGTTCAAACGGTCTGAATATGCGTTCTATCGTTTCCTTGTCCATGCCGATGCCCGAGTCCTCCACCTCCATGGTCATTACCACGTCCTTGTGGCTTACCCGGAAACAGACTGTTCCGTTGCGGGTGAACTTGATAGCGTTAGTCAGCAGGTTGTCCGCCACCTGACGGATACGGTCCGCATCTCCGTATACCACTATGTCGGTGCCTTCTGCTTCCGTTTTGAAGACCAGCCCCTTGTCATTGGCCGCACAGGTGTATTCCTCGTTAATGTCGTCGACGAAGGCTTTCAGGTTGAAAGGTATCCTGTTCAGTGATTCCTTCGCTTCGTCCAGTCTGGAGAGGTCAAGCAGGCTGTTGGCAAGCCTTGTGATATGGCGTGAGGACTTGATGATGTTGTCAAGGTAAGTGTTGCGGCGTTTTCTTTCCCTGGTGTCAATGGCCAGTTCCGCACTGCCGCAGATGGCGTTCAATGGTCCCCTTATGTCATGGGAAAGCGTTACGATGATACGCTTTCTCATTTCGGACAGTTCCCGGTTCTGTTTGAGCGTATCCACCAGTCTGCTGCGGTCATGTTCCTTGCGCCGTATGTCCCTCTGTATGACAAGATGGGATATGATCAGCAGGACAATGGCAACGATGATGGTGGCCGCAAACAGCTTGAATGAAAGTGCCTTTGCCTCCGCAATCCTTGTTTCCCGGTTTTGGAAAGCGGCCTGGACCTGTTCGTCAAGGGCGGTGACGAAGGAGTTTAGTCTTTTGTTCAATTTCAGGTTTTGCAGACGCAGGCTGTCAATATAGAGTCCGATATGTTTGTCATGCTCTTCCTGCATGGTTATCAGCTGGCGGTTGAGCTGCCGCAGTTCTGTCGTGGAAGCCGGTACCTGTACGGTTTCCTTCTTGCCGAAGAAACCTGCTATGCCGTTTTTCCGGCGGGTGACCGTGCGTGTACGGGTACTCTTGTCGATGACCTCGGGGAGGCGGTTGTAGAGCAGGCTGTCTGAGGTCCTCTGCTCCTGAAAAACCGTCGTAAGATGGTACAGGCGGCTTTCTTTCTCTTCCAGCAGCCGTCGCAATGTGTCTATCTGTTCGTGGCTCACCAGGTCCAGGCTGTTGTCTTTCATCCGTTCCAGCAGGCTGTCTATGTGCAGGCGCCTGTTTCGGTATGCCGAGAAGTCCTCGCTGTCCCATCCGATGGCGGATTCCCCCAGCAATGCGATTCCGACGATGTGGCGGCGTATGGCGTTGACTTCATTCCGGATCTCACGTATTTCTGCGGTTCCGTTTGCTATGTCATGCATTTTTTTGCGCTCATGGAGCAGTATGGCAATCATGCTTCCGATGACTGCCAGCAATATCAGATAACCAGCTATGATTTTTCTCTGCAATGAAATTCCACTTAGCTTCCTCATACGCCTTATGATAAAAAATCCCGGAAGGTTGTGGGGGCGCAGTCTTCCGGGACGTGAGTAATTTGGATGTCACCCCGACGCGCTATCCCGTCGTACACAGAATGCACTCCGGCCTTTTATAACCTTGGCGGGCGACGGTTTGCCCGCATGATTCTCCTTTCTGCCGGCAGCTGTCGGCAGAAAATTCTCTGGTTCGGGTATCCAATATCTTGTCCATACTCTATCTTTTACAGTCAGTCCATATTTCTGTTTCTCCGTATTTCCCGATGCAGGAAAAAATAAGGCCCCCTGTTATAGTCCCGTGTGGAAACGCGGATGGCCCTGTTTTCGTTTGCTTGAATTACGGAAGTTCCGGCAAGACAATACGCTGTCCTATTGTATAATATTCCAAAATACAAATATATACATTTGTCTCTAACTGCAATGAAGTTAATATATGTTTGTCTTGATTTCAAACAAGTTTTAACATGTTATAGGCCATAAAGCCGCGTTCAGACAGGTATCGGATTCATTTTCAAGGTTGAAAGGTTCAGGTACAGCCCGTGATGCTCGATCATACCGTTGCGGAACATTTTCCACAGGATGTTGCAGCCGAGCTGTGCCAGTGTGGAGTTGATGAACAGGTCCTGCTTTTCCAGAGCCTCTGCCAGTGAGCAGCTCGGCCCGGAGTCTTTCTCCTTTACTTTCGCGTATTTCACGTAGCGGGTAATCACTTTCAGTGACTCCACTGTTTCGTACAGCTTGGATGCTGGTTGTTTGATTTTCTTCGGTACGGTTCCGAGGACGACCTGTCCCGTATCCTGCGTATTCCCGAAGTCCATCCAGTACAGGGGTGTCTCGTAGCTTCTGTATTCCGAAACGGGCACGGCTTTCAGTATGTTCCACAGGTCGATACGTGACTTGATGTTATCCGTGCAGGTAATCGTTATGTTGGCCAGATTATCCCGTCTGGCGTCCTTCAGGGCTGCCGGGTAGATGTCCGGTACCGCCTTCCAGTCGTTGCCGAAGAAGTTGTTCATACGTGTGACGAGACATTGAGCCTTGTTCAGGCCGATGTCCGAGGGGCTGAAGAGCTGCCGCCCGATATTGGCCTCCGTTACGATGTCGGAATCATACACAGTTATGAACAGTCCGGGATGTCCCAGTCCCCTCAGTGCCGTGTCAAGCCTGGCCAGGCAGGTAAGCACCTGCGAGCCTGTTCCTCCTGCTCCGATAAGGTTTACCGTTACCGGATGTTGCGGGTTTATGAGATAGTTGTCGATGTAATGTACCCTTTTCATTTCAGTATGTCTTTAAGTTTCATGTTGTTCAGCGGTTTAAGTTCGTCCAGGTTGAAGTCCCTGTCCCGTGCCGCCTTTGTCACCAGCACGAGGTTTGATTTTGTCGGGTTCCCGTTGCTTCCCAAGTGTGTGAATTCCGTCAGCCAGAATTTCTTCTCCCAATACAGGAGCAGCCTTTCGTAGGTCAGGTCCTTCGGCAGTTCTATCCTGGCGTTTCCCAGACATACGCTGGAACCTGTCACGTTGAAGAAGGGCGCGGCGTACAGCACGGTATCCGGTCCGGGAACATTTTCCTTGTAGGCATAGATTCTCATTCCGTGTTCTCCGGCCTCATAGATCACTCCCGGCAGGTAATATTCCGCGTTTTCTATTTTGAGCGCGGGGCTGAAGAACATCATCCTCTTGTGCGGAGGGTTGTACCACACGTATCTCTCGCTGCCCTTGCGCGGGTCGCAATACAACAAGTTGTCGGGTATCTTCCCGTATGGAGTGGTGCTGTGTCTTTCCGAGTATCCCTTCACGAGCGTGTTCATGAATTCCAGGGTTACCGGTCTTCCTTCCGTCATGTTTCCCCGGTCGTCAATTTCACGGATTTCAAGGAAAAAGTTCCTGTCATTCTCCGAGGCATAAGCAATCAGTGCCGCCTTGGGGTTGAGCGGCGTCTTGATTTTTCTGGTCAGTTCGTTGCTGTCTATCATATGCTTTCAGATTGGTTTATACTGTGATGTTGATGAATTTTTCCGCCCATTTGAAGAAACGTTCCGGATAGTCGTCCATGCGGAACAGTTCCTCCGTTTCCGGAGACAGGTCACAGGTGGTGACCGGAATGATGTCATAAGTCTCCTGGCTGTAGGAGTTGTAATAGTCGGTGAGATATTCCGTTATCATGTCGGTGCAGTCATAGATGACCCGGATCTGCTTGCTGAGATACATGGGCAGAAAGTCTGGTTCTTCCTCGTAGAAGGGATCGTAGCCGTATTCCATGATGCCGTGTTCAGGTGTAAGGAACTCCAGTCCCTCCTTCATGACAGAGAGCAGTGACTGTTCGTACCCGTTCTTCGGCTTATATCGGTCGATTGCCTTCGGCAGATTCTTGTAATAGGATTTGCGTTCCACCCGGCGTAACAGGGCATGTATCCTGCCTTCCTCATAGGAGTGCAGGAGCCTCCGCCTCTTTTTCCGGTCAGATGCCGTTTCACCCGAGTCATCCTCAGACATCAGTGTCAGGGCATAGTCCATGTCATCCTCGTCCAGTATGGTGTTTATCCCGTTCGCCTGCATCAGGTTGTGGATGAAGGTGACGGATATGCGTCTCAGTTCCGGTCCGAGCCTTTCCATGAACTTCGTCGGGAAGTAATACAACGTGAGTTTTCCCCATTCATGACATTTCCAGAGACGGAACAGGAGTCTTTCTTCGTCCTGCTCAATGTTGACATTCATGTCATTGCCTACAAGGTTACACATCTCTTCGTGCAGTCTGGCAATGCTTTCGCCGGGCGTTCGTCCCGGTGTATGTACCGCCTCCTTCTTCATGAGGAGTGCATATCTGAAAAAGGAATCACGCAGGAACTCGTAGTTTTCCCGCGTGATCAGGTTGCACGGCTTTCCGTCAGGGCTTTCCGAGAACAGTTCCGGCGGAGGCATCGGCGTGAATGTGGTGTTCAGAAAAGAATTACGGCACCGCTGGGTGCCGCAATCCGTTCTTTCCTGTCCGTCCCGTAATGCACGTTCCTTGTAGTCTCCGCTATGATGAGTCTCGCGAGCTGTTCTGCCTGATGTCCGTCCAATGGTACACATGATTTCTTCTTTTTTCTGTTGTCCTTTGCCATATCCTTTATCCTTTTGTTCCGATAGTTGTCTTGAACTCATATTCTGTCATGTCCTCCCTGATGACCGGTCCGTGAACGGTAGCCGTCGTCAGTTCCGGGTACATGTTCGAATAGTAGCTCATGACCATGTCCGGCGAGATGTTCTGATCCGGGTCATGAAGGGTTATATACTCCGTTCCTTTCTTGAATTTGAATGAGCGTGTCATTCCTTTGATTTCGAGTGCCATGTCTTAAACTGTCTGATAAGGTGAATACTTGGGTTCCAGCATGGACTGCGGGAAATCGATGTATTCCTCGTAGTCCTTCTCACTGTATGCGGGATGTTCCTGATCGGAGAGGTACGGTTGCTGTTCGTCCTCCTGCATGAACCGTTCTTCCTGCCAGTCCTGTATTTCAGGCTGCGGCGGATATTGAGGTTGGGAAGGCTGCTGTCCTCCTGTCCGCTGTACGTATTGCGCGTGCGGCTGTATCTGCGGTCTTGCCTGCGGCTGTGGCGGCTGTTGTTGCGACGGCCATATTCCCGGTTGTTGCGGATGCTGCGTGTATGCCTGTTGTGGTCTCTGCGGTGCGGGCTGAGCCTGTCCCGGCATCGGCTGTGACGGTCTCCGCGTGTATGTCTGCTGCGGTGCCGGCTGTTGCGGACGTTGCGGTTGCGGATTTCTCTGTTCCGGTGCCTGCGTGTATGCCGGCTGCTGGGAGTGTGGCTGTTGCTGCTGTACCGAAGGTTCCGGCTGTGCTTCCTGTTCCATCAGGTCGAAGAGGCTTCCCCGGTTCATTTCCGTGTCGGCCGCCTTTATCTTCTCCTCGATTTCCTTCAACTGGGCGGCATTCGCGTGTGCTTTCGCCTGTGTAAGCACACTGACGGCTTCCCGGTGGTTTCTGGCCGCTGTCAGTTCTTCCGCCTTCTTCATCAGTTTCTCATACTTCTCCCGTTTCTCGCGTTCTTCCTTCGTCTCCTTGGATTTCGCTTCCTTGGCAGCCTTGCTGCTGGCGGCGGCCTTGTCCGCCTGTGCCTCGAACTGTGCCATGGTGGAGATCAGTCCGCACGTTTTCTGTATGGGTCTTGTGACTGCCTGCAGGAATCCCGTATCAAGTTCCTGCGGTGTGCCCGTGACAGTCAGCGGCACGATGTGGTTCTGGGCCTCGTCCTTGAGTCCGTTCGATTTGGGCAATGTGGAAACGGTCAGTTGTCCGTTTGTCTTGCGGATGACGATCGTGAGGTCCACGCTTTCCGTCATCATCTGGTGGATTGCTGTAAAAAACATAATTTCAGATATTAAATGATTAGACGATGTGTTTCAATATTCGCTGAAGAATTCTGCCAGCAGCCTGTTCCTGTCCGGATGTCTGCATATTTCCTGAATGGGGTTCAGCAGTTTTGAGATGTGAACCGGACCGGTTGTTCCTCTCGGCGGCAGTTTGATGGAGGGCTGCGGAACGTGTACTTTCGGTCTTCTTGTCACGGGCATCCCTATCGGGGCTGGTGACTGTCTGGTGATGATCGCTTGTTGCATACTCTTTATTTTTTAAGTGTGAATACTCGGGCTTTGGCAGCCCGCTGAACTACAAGGGCCCAACGGCAGACGCTTCCGGAAAGGCAGGGTTTTCGGGAAAAATACCGGAGCCTCCGGCGAGGATGATTTTTTCCGAAACCGCTTGCGGCCTGACCTTGCCGTCCGACAAGAAGCGTCTGCCAACTTTGCCCTGTAGTTCTCCGGAGTGCCAATGTCTGTGTTTTCCGTCCTTTCTCTCTTTCTGGTCCGAATGTGACGGATATAAAAAGAGCCGCCCGTTTCCGGACAGCTCCCTTATGCTGCAATGACAAAACCCGTGTATGTTCCATGCTGTCAGATTTCAGAAGACCAGAAAACTCAGGATGCACAGGAGGATGGCCAGTGCCACGAGCAGGCAGGCTACACGGTAGAGGAACCTGAAGAATCCCCTGAAACAGATGATGGCTACGGCAGTCCATACGGGAGATATGCCGTGTGTATAGATCCAGCTGAAAATGACGGCTGCCGTGACGGCCAACGCGAGGGTTCTTGCCCATCTGCTGCCCGCTATCTTTTTGATGTGTTCTTTTGCTTTCATAATCTTCATGTTTTAGTGGGAATGCCATTCCCGTTTTCGGGGGCTTTCTTGCAGTCCGCCTCCACAGGCAAGGTTTTCGGGAAAAATACCGGAGCGCAGCGAGGATGATTTTTCCCAGAAACCGCCAGGCCCGACCTTGCCGGTGGAAACAGGCGGGCTGCGACCTTTGCCCCGCGAATCGGGATGGCTCCGTCATTTCTTCTTTTTCCCGTTTTTGGGGAATGAAAGTGTCAGGGTGAAGCTGGCGTCAAAGGTGACCGAAGCGTCGAAAGCCACGCCCTTCTTCCCCTTGAATCCCTTGATGAGCCGTGTGGAGCCGGAAGAGAAGAGCTGTTCCAGATGCTGGTCCGTCAGTTCCTTGTTCAGGAACCTGCGGTACACGGTCAGTCCACAACCTTTATTGTCGCAGCGGGCAATCTTCTCCCTGACGATGATATGCCCGGTCTTGCATTTGGGACAGGTGAACGTGCGGACGGTCGCTGCCGGAAGGCTGAGGTTCAGGATTTCGCGGGTGGCCTTGCGTGTGTAGTCCGTGATGGAAGCCATGAAAGCCTCGGTCGTGAGCGTGTGCCGCTCGATCTGCAGCAGGGCCTTTTCCCAGCTTCCCGTCAGGGAGACATCCGCCACAAGCATCTCCTTTACCGCCTCGTAGATATGCAGCCCCTTTTCCGTGGGGACGATGCTCTTGCCCGATCGGGCGATGTAGTCGCGCTTGAACAGGGTGGTAATGATGGCGGCTCTCGTGGCGGGCGTTCCGATTCCCAGCTCCTTCACGGCCTCCCGTGCCTGCTCGTCGGCTATCTCCCTGCCGCAGGTTTCCATGGCCGCCAGCAGCGTGGCTTCGGTATAGAGCGGTCGGGGCATGGTCTTCTTCTGGGCCAGTCCGTGGCCTGAAACCGGGACCGTATCCCCTTCGGCAAACACGGCCGTACCCTCGTCGGTTTCCGGCTCGTCATCCTCCCGGTCCTCTTTCCGGCCAAAGATGCCGCGCCATCCCGGGCTGACCACGGAAGAACCCTTCGAGCGGAAGTCCATCCCCTCCAGACGGCACTCCATGAGGAGCATTTCCTTCTCGCAGCAGGGCGAGAACGCCTCCAGCATACGTCCGGCTATCAGCGTATAGACAGCGGTCTCCGCCTCAGAAAGCCCTTCGGGAGCGATGCCGGTCGTAATCAGGGCATGGTGGTCCGTCACTTTTCTGTCGTCCACGCTGCGGGTGTTGAGACGTGCAAGGTCGAGGATTCCGGCGCAGGCGGCGAATCCCGGCATGACCAGGATTCTTTCCAGCAGTCCGGGCACGCAGGCCATCACGTCGTGCGGGATGTAGCGGCTTCCCGTTCTCGGGTAGGAAATGAGTTTCTTCTCGTAGAGCGACTGGGCGATGTCCAGCGTCTTTGCCGCGGGCAGGTCGAGATGCACGTTGCAGTCCTTCTGGAGTGCCGTCAGGTCGTAGAGCAGCGGCGGCTGTTGCAGGGTTCTCCTGCGTTCCACCTTCGTGACCGCCGCACGGGAATCGGAAGAGATACGGCGGTAGGCCGTCTCAGCCTCCTGTCGGTCACTGAAGTTCGCCGTGTGGAAGAAGCGGCGGTGCGAATCCCCGTTCTTCAGGGTGACGTGCAGCTGCCAGTACGGTGTGGAGACAAAACTCCGGTTCTCCCTGTAGCGGCTGCATATCATGGCGAGCGTTGGCGTCTGTACCCGTCCGATGGAGTTGTTGGACGAGCCGGAGACGATGGCCAGGGCACGGCTCGCGTTCATGCCCACCAGCCAGTCGGCCTTCGCGCGGCTGTCGGCGGCGGCATACAGGCTGTCGTACTCCGTACCGTCTTTCAGTTCCTCCAGCCCTTTCCGTATGGCCTCGTCGGTCAGCGAGGAGATCCACAGGCGGCGGAACGGTTTCGTACACTCCAGAAAGGCGTATATCCAGCGGAAGATAAGTTCCCCCTCGCGACCGGCATCGGTAGCCACGATGATGCTGTCACACTTGGAGAACACGCTGTCGATGACCTTCAGCTGTTTCGTGGCGGCGATGTCCGTGACCATGCCCCTGTCCGTGCGTATCTGGCGGGAGACCAGGCGGAACGGTACGGGCAGCATTGGCAGCTCCTCCGCCGTCGTTTTCGTGTAACCGTAAACGTCCGGCATGGCCAGCGACACGAGGTGTCCCAACGCCCAGGTTACCATGTATCCGTTGCCGGAACAGTAGCCGTCATTTCTTGTATCAGCCCCGACTACACGGGCTATGTCCAAGCCTACGCTCGGTTTTTCTGCGATGATTGCTATCATAATGTTCGGATAAAATTAAGGCCGTTTCCCGTTTTCCATGGGAAGACAGGAAACGGCGGTAAGACATAGGTTTACTTGATAAATGTTTTCAGGCTATCTGCCCAGTGGCGTCACGCCCTGAATCTCCAGCAGCGGCGCCTCGCCCTTGCGGACCAGCTGCAGCGTGGCATCCATCACCACGTCCACGCCGAGGAGCACCAGTTTCAGAGGTATCACTTTCGTCTTCTCTCCCTTGAGGAGGGTGTCCAGCTCGCCGGAGAGTTCCAGCTCGTCCTTCATGATGCCGATGTCGTGCAGTTCGTCCCAGTTCACGTCTTCTGCCTTGAAAGGCATGTCGTTCCCGTTTTCCTTTTTCATATTTCTTTCTTTTTTTATTCAACATTCATTTTCCGTTACCTATAGTCAGGCAATGCTCGCACCTTTTGACTTGCGGTTGCCCTGTTCCTGTCGCTGGCTGTTGGCCACCACGTTTCGCTGTGACGCGTCACGCTTACGGTCGGGATTTTCGTTGTAGAAGTCCAGACGCCCCTGGTTGAAGTTCGCCTTGACGTACTGCGAGATGGTCTTCCCGTCATATCCCTTTATGCCTTCCACCAGCACGGCCTTTCCGCTCTGCAGGTCCGCACGCTGCTGTCTGGTCAGTTCCACGTCCCATACCTTGGTTGGAATCTTGAAATCCTCGCGCTGCTCGAAACCGTCCGGCGTACGGGAGTAGCTCAGGCGTCCCGTTTCCAAATCGGCCTTGATGAAGGAGGAGAATTCCTCTCCCTTGCGGTTCACCATGTCATTGAGGAAAATCACCTTGCCGTCACGGAGTTGCTGCTGTTCCTCCGCCGTAATCTTCACCCCGTTGATTTCGTTGGGGATATAGATTTCTCGTGCGCCTTCCGGAGAGTCCGGGTTGTAGCGGGTGTAGGACGGGCGGCCCGTCGCCTCGTCCAGCTTCACGTAAGAGGAGAACACCTCACCGTCCTTGCGCTGCATTCCCTCCACGAAGATGGCTTTTCCGGCGTTCAGGTCCTCAATCTGTTTCTGTGTCAGTTCCACGCCCCCGAGTGTCTGGCGGTTGAAGAGTTTGTCGTTCTCGAAAATAAACTCGACACCCCTGCGTTCGGCATTCACCTGGATGAAGGCGTTGAACTCGTTACCGGACTTGGCGATCATGCCCTCGACATAGACCTTCTTGCCTTCACGCAGGTCATTCTGCTCCTGCTCTGTCAGTTCCACGCCCTTGATTTCCCTTGGGATGAAAGCATTCTCCGCTTTCATGGCGACCACCTCGTTGGTCAGCTTGTCAATACTGATGAAGGAAGGGATATATTCCCCGTTGCGTCCTTTCAGTTCCACGACACGTCCCATGTTGCCCGTTTCCAGCAGGTTCTTCTTGTCCTCGTCGGAGAAGATATGTCCGAAATACGGTCGGTCAAGGTCGGGTTTCTGTCGGATACCATGGATGCCGAGCACCACTTCGCCCGCCATGGACTGCTGGAAGGACAGACGTGCGTCAGTCCTCAGTACGGCCGAACCGAAGTTCATGCTGATGGGTACTACCTGGTTGGTCTTGTATCCTTTGAGCATCTGTTCGAGCAGTCCGCGTTCCTGGAGGTATTCACGGGAGATTCCGAAATTCTTTAGCTGTTCCCAGTTGATCATGGACTCGTTGTAACGGTACTGGGGGGACTGGGTCTGCGGCTGGCTGTCAGCTGCGGCAGCCTGCTGCCGGGTTTCATTTTTCTTTGCCATTTCTTCTTGATTTTTTTGGTTGATACTTTGGTTTTCCTTGTTGCGCGGAACAATCTCGTACTGCTTGAGAAATTCCTCCACGGCTTTTGTCTTCTTTCCTGCGGCGATGTCCTCGATGGCCTGCTGCACGGCAGGGTCGTCCAGCCTGTCTTCCTTGACGGAGAGGATTCCGAAGCGTGTCGGGTCTTTCAACTGGCTCCAGAAGTTCTTGATGAAGTTCTCGAAGGCGTCGGCATAGCGGTCAATCTTCATGAAGGAATTGCGGTGCTGCTTGTCGGCGGCTACCGTGCTGAATTTTCCGTCCTTTCCGATTTGAGATACCGCTTCAAGAATCAGTTCCATCTTGTCGAGGATGAACACGATGTCACTCATCTGCTCATTTTCGGTGACCTGTGGTTTCGGGGGTTCTTCCCGTGCATTTTTCTTTGCCATAATTTTTGATTTTTAGTGTTGATAACTCATGTTGTCACCGCAAATATATAGGAGAAAATTTGATAAATAATTGATTTGCAATATGTTAGGATATATATTACATCTTGTGTCATCACATTACACCGCAGGCTGGAGAAAACACAGCGGAAATGCGTGGGAAAACGGCGGGAAAAGGAGGAAAAAGCAAGGAACGAAAAAGGAAAGGGAAAAAGGCCGGACAGACACGGACATGACGGTACACTCTGCCGCACGGAAGAAAAGAAAAAACTGTAATTATGCAGAGTTGGGAGCGAGCTGCTTTTGTCCCCCTTGATGTGTCCTTTTGTGACAGGACGCGGAATTCTGTTTACGGGAATAACAGGATGGCGTAATCCATTGGGACGGCATACGGGAGCATGGTTCTCCCGTCGGATTTTTTTTTTGACCTGTATCTATGCGTCGTAGGTCGCTTCGCTTGCTAAGTCCCGGTACTTTCCCCAACTCGGACGGCAATACCGGAGCGTTTTTTCGGGCGGAAAATTACCGCAGGGAATTTTGTGTCCCGAAAACCGGAGGCTTGAACGTGGAGGTATTCGCCCTCCGAGTTACCTTCTCTGAAGGGACTTATCAAGTGAAGCGGGGCTTATGGCGGAATAATTTTCATTACTGTTTCGTTCATTTATATTCTTGCGTTCATTTATAATGAACATATATGAAATAATGAACAAATCTCTTTGAAATCCAAATTATGTTCATTACATTTGCAGTGTTCATTAAAAATGAACATCACTGAAAAATGAACTGATTATGGTGTTAACAGAACTTGAAACATTGAATATGGCTTTGGAGGCTTTACGGGAAAAACTTGTATTGCCCAAGGAAACCGTCATTCTAAAAGAGGACAACACATACAAGAATTTTGATGCGATTGTTCAAATTATGGATGTGGAGTTTCTATGTGAAGTCAAAAATACGGTGACAACTGCTACCATTGGGAATATTACAAACCGACTAAAGATATTGGGAACAATGGAAAAGCAACCGGTACTGCTGATTGCAAAATATATTACGCCAACCGTTATGGACAATCTGGCAAGCAACGGTATCAACACTCTTGATTGTGCCGGTAATTGTCATATCAGATATGCAAAAGGAAATAAGATAATATTTCATCTGGTGAATAAAGGAGAAAAAAACACTTTAATGGCTGAAAAGCCTTATCCGGCATTTCAGGAAGCAGGATTGAAAGTCATATTCTATTTATTGCAGGAATTTACCAATGTGAACAAACCGTACAGGGAAATACAGAAAGCGACAGGCGTATCTTTAGGGGCAATTAAAAATGTATTTGATGTTTTGGTGGAGAGGAATTTTATTCTTATGACCGGCAGCAAGCGGACATTAAAAAACATCAATGCCCTTTTAAATTTATGGACAGAAAATTACAATCAGGTATTGAAGCCTAAATTATTGCTCAGCAGGATGACATTCCGTACCAATGAGCAACGCATAAAATGGTTGGCTATGGATTTGCCTGATGGAATGTATTGGGGTGGAGAAAGCGGAGCGAATATGGTGGATTCTTATCTGGAACCCGGTGCTTTTGATATATATACACAAATCCCTGCCGCACATTTACTGAAAAAAGGTTTTGTAAGATTTGATGAGACAGGGGAGATAAGAATATACAAAAAATTCTGGAATTGGGAAACGGAAAACCATCTTGTTCCTCCGATTCTCACATACGCAGATCTGATAGGTAGCGGCAATAGCCGTTGTATTGAAATGGCTGAAAGACTTTTGAACAATGTACTTAAAGATTACAAGTGAGAAAATAGCCAATCCACTATTGGTGGAGTTGCTGAAAAAATTGACTGACAGTTTCAACCGTATGGGGCGTGAGTTTTATGTAATCGGCGCGACAGCCCGGGATATAATTATCCGTCAGCTTATCGACACCACATCCGGAAGAAGAACAAAGGATTTGGACATTGCTATTGCAATACCCGATTGGAGTGTCTTTGATGAGATCAAGGAGGTTCTGGTTGCAGACGGTTTTAAGAAGTCCACCGATATGCGTCAACGCTTTTATTATGGTGAATATGAACTGGATATTGTCCCGTATGGTGTCGCCAAGGACGATGACAATATCTATTGGCCGCCTGAAGAAGAGATTGCGATGTCAGTAAAAGGCTTTGACGAGGTGCTGTCGGAATCCATAACTGTCAATATAGATGGCGAGTTTGATATCCGAATAGCATCCCTTCATGGCCTGTTTCTGCTGAAATTCAATGCATGGTTGGACAGAAACATCGAAACGAGTAAAGATGCTGAAGACATGTCGTTTATTCTGTCCAATTATTTCATGGCCAATCTTGACCGTAATGTTTATACGGAAGTTTATGATTGGGAAAATTTTGATGAATATATTGTCGGAGGATATTGGCTTGCCCGTGATCTGCTCCTGCTTTTAACTAAGGAACAGATAGTCTATTACAAGGACTGCATCGAAAAGGAACTTGAGAAGGATGATGAGAGCAGGTTGTTCAATCAGATTATAGAAAATTGCTATGGCTTGACCTATGAAACTGTAAAGGAGGCCTGGCAAACCATTGCAGATGTTTTCCAAAAAGCAATAGAAGATGAAAACGATTGATTTCAAAACCATCAGTTTCCCCGGGAAAGACAAAAGTAACGAGGATTACATCCTATGTCATAAACTTTCCCACAATTCCATTATAGCCATTCTTGCTGACGGAATGGGTGGTCTGTCATTTGGAGCAGAGGCTGCAAAAATCGTATCCGAGTCCATAATGACAACAGCCCTTGATAAGATTCAACACAATTTACCGGCGGACGTCTTACGTATGGCATTCAATGCTGCCGATTCTGCCATATACGGAAAATGCAGAGATTTGAAATGTAAGATGGGAGCCGCCGTAACCGTTGCCCTGGTAATTGATGATTCTTTGTATTATGCGTGGCAAGGCAATGTCAGGCTTTACAAAGTACATGCAAATGAGGTAATGTTACTGACAACAGACCATGTTGTGGCCGATGCTGATGGCACGTTCCTTACACGATGTGTCAATGGCAAGGGGTTTCGGGAAAATATTCCTGTCATATATGAAGAACTGAAAAATACCGATAAAATCTTTATCTGTTCTGATGGTTATTACCGGCATGTCCATTTGACTGAATTGTCAAGAAATGTTACTGTCAATTTTAAAGAAGGCGCTTCTGATGACTATTCTTTGATAGAAATTTATTTCACATAATAATGAGATTTATGAAAGGTTTGTCTGGAATAAAGAACGATTATTTTGAATATAACCTGTTGTATTCAACTTTCGGGAAAATATAATTGAGTTAAGAATAAATAATTAGCAACCCTCTTTTGTTGAGATAGCTAAATCATTGAACTAAAATCTAATACACAGTGTGATTCCGATGATGAAGATGGGTATAATCCGTATGCGAATTGGCATATAATATTTCCTGTCCCATAAGACGGATAACGAGTACTATTAAAGATAAGTCAATCGAATGATTCTGAATAATTTTCAATCATTATAAAGATAGTCTGTCTTTCATGGGAGATTATATGGAATGTTTCATATCTTTGTAGATAGCCATTGATTTACAATATCTTTGGCGATAATCCGAAAATAATAGTACTAACCGTCAGACAAAAGAATAATCATGGATAAGAAAGAATTAGAAAATCTATTGATGCGATTCTCCCATTTGGGAGTCACCCATTCGAAAAACGGAGCGTTGATGATTGGAAAGGCTCCGCATATTGCCGAATTTGCCTGGCTTAATGTCATGTACCCCTGTATTACAGAAGCAGAAGTATGCGATTTGGAGAAGAAACTGGGATGCGCTATTCCTGAAGTTTACAGGAATTTTCTGATGAATGTATCCAATGGCTTTGATATAATGAATTGCACATTGGCATTACATGGCTGTAGAACATCATACAACAGAAGCGATTTGGATTCATGGTATCCATTCAGTCTTGAAGATATTCAGAAAAATGAGCGGCCTAAGAATGCCACACAGGAGATGTTCTTTTTTGCTTCTTATAATTATGACTGTTCAAAGCTTTATCTTAATACATCGGATAATAAGATATACTACTGTGACCGTTACGACACGACTCCATTGAAATCATGGGATTCGCTATCAGACATGATTACTTCTGAGATAGAGAGGATATTTGGTCTGTTTGATGCAGATGGGCGAATATCCAATAGAATGGCTCCTACAACCCCGGTTGTAAGATAAATGAATTTTTATTAGCTCAAAAATTATGATTACTACTTTCGATAAAATAGTAAATGATTTAGCTCAACTTGATTTTTTCTCTGGGTATAAATTCAGAAAAAGAGACTATTCTCTTTTCTTCAAAACAGAAAGTGGGAAGCAGTTTATTGAGTTAGACCATTGGAGAGACAGAGACACAACATCGTCACTCGTCATATATCCTATCTATGGTGTGAGGTTTGATATTCTCCATAAATGGTTTGAAAAATTCAGCGTGAAGACCTTACAAGATCAAAGAGACAGGGCAAGCATCAGCTTTTCAGGTAGTATGTTGGGGCTGCAGGATGAATTGAATTTTGATACAAATGGAGACGGATATTCGAATGAATTCGAAAACTTTCAAATCATTCTAAAATGTGCAGAATATGTTTTCTCCGAATATTCGTCGCTTGATAAACTGTACAATAAGACCATCTTGCCTGTATTGGATGGAGAGACCGAACTTCCTGATGTAGGAGCTGATTGGATATTCATAGACATGGCTTTGTGCAAATTGGTTGCTCCCGCTAATTTTGACAAGTTGAAACAGATTATACTGTCTCATGTAGAAAAAATGTACGCACACCAAGAGCCCAATATACTGGATTATTATGACCGTTTTGAAGATATTTTTCATTATTTAGAGCATAAAGGAATATGAAAAGAATGAACCAAGGTAAAATTGCTTTTATTTTCATCATATTGATAGCAATAGCCTGTCTGTTATTTTCTTGCTCAGATTTGAGTAGGGAAAAAATCGTAGATAAATCGGAACTAACTGGCAGAGATTATCGTCTTTTCCAGAATACGCCAGCTTGGGAACTGGCCAAAGCTGTGGAGGACGAAAATACAAAAAAGATTGACAAGATTGTTTCTGAAAATCCGGAGATAATCAATTATCAAGAATCCAAATACGGCAATACACTCTTAATGCTGACAATTATGAATCAGCAGCTTAAACCATTTAAGGCATTATTAAAAAGAGGGGCTGATGTCAATATACATAACACATTTGATGGCACATCTTCTCTTATTAAGGCTTGCTCTTCTAAATTCTACAACATTACTTTTGTCAAAATGCTGATCGAATATGGCGCTGATGTAAATGATGTTGAAATAGGAGAAAGGCGCAAAGAAAACGGCACACGGCTTACTCCATTAATAGCGGCTTCCAGAACTGGCAGATTAGATTTGGTCAGATTTTTAGTGTCTAAAGGAGCTGATGTAAATTACCAGAACGAATTCGGTCAATCAGCGTTGAGTAAATCTGTAATGGTGGATGAATATAAAGTAGCTTATTACCTGTTGCAAAATGGAGCTGACTATAATCGTCCCATTTACTACCGATTTGATAATTCTGTACCAATCGAAAAGAGAGATCCAAAAGATAAGGGGAAGCCAATGTATTTGTGGGATGTACTGAAAGAGGATTTATCAGAATTTGGCACAAGTGAGTATAAATATAAAATGCTAATCATCGATTTCTTAAAAAGTAAAGATAAGGTTAAATGAAAAAAATGATAATTATATTATTGTCCCTTATTATTGGATATGCTCTATATTGGGGCATATCCAACAATGATTATAAAATGGATAAAAAACGAATTATCGTAGGCGAATATAAATTAGATATATATCGCACGGAACTTGGCGCTTATAAGGATTCAATAGATAAGTACAAACATTTAATACTGACTTTCAATCGAGATATGACCTTTTCTTTGAATTTCCCAGTGCCTTTTATGGCAGCTTCTCATGGTATATGGGAAGTTGGAGGCATGGATGAGTGGTGTAAATTGATTTATTCTAATAATATTGTTGACCAATTCGGGATTCCTTATTATGATAACGGAGATTCTATACTATATATCAATTCTGCGACCCCACATTACTCTCAAAGAAATATATCTGATGTATATAAAATTTTCTTTGTAAAAATAAAATAATGTCCATCGTTTATATAGGCGCATGGACATACAATAGCCACAATCCCATTATTAAAGGCACTGGAACATAACAAGATAAAAGAACAATTATGGATAAGAAAGATTTGGAAAAACTGTTAATGCGATTCTCTCATTTGGAAGTTACTCATTCAAAGAATGGTGACATTATTTACGGGTAATTCTATAGGTGAACATTTAGATTATTATATCGATGATAATTTTGATAAAAATAACGGAGCTTTGTTAAAGTGGTGAGAATGGATTATATATATTATAGAATGTATGTATGGTACAAGAGAAAAAATGATTGTGCCATAGTAAATAGTATATTATTTATAACTTCTGTTAAATTCTTTTTGTGTTTCCCCATTATGGGGATTGTAATAGCATTTTTCGAGAGTGACAAAAATAATATGACTTTAATGTTATATTTAGTATATGCTATTTTAATGCTTATGCATTCATTGATAAAGTATATTAGGCAAACCAATTCTATATTAGAAAAGTACAAACATTCGAAATACAATAGAACAATACATAACTATGTAATATATAGCATATTACCGATAAGTGTAATTGGAGGGATACTTTTTTATGTTATACTTTATAAAACTGTTATCATTCCATATGCATTAAGAGGAAAATTCTTTTTCCTAATTGATTGTTAACAATAAGAGCGCATTTTCAACCTCTGAATTTTGAGAGTGTATCAAATTGCAATATATTTGATGCACCCTCTCTTCTCTTTTTATTTTGCCTGTATAGTTCTTCATATTCACCGAAGCTGAAACATCCTGTTATGACAAAATCTTCCCCGCTTTTGTCAGTAAGCGACAGCAGACTGTCCAGTGTATCGCAGTAGAAGAAGATTTCATCGTCCATTTCAGTATCGGAATCCATGTCCAGTGCTATTCTTGTCTCCAGCGTCTCCAAGGTGTCATTCCAGCGTATGATGCATTCGAGAAAATGCGGTTCATGTCCCTTTTCAGTACGGTAATCCTGATATTTTTCACGGATTTCCTTCTTGATTTCCTCCGGCTTCTTCCAGGAACTGTCATCCACGATTTCAAGACTCAGCCCCTCGACAAGCAGGCACGTGCCTTTGTCATATACCATCAGGGTACGTTTTCCCATGTGTTTTTTTCTTAAGTTTACCCAATCGGGAATGTCCCACCGTTCGGTAGTCCATACTCCCCGGTAATTTTCAGGGACAGCGAGGTATTCGCTCAGTGTCATTCTTTTCCTTAATTCCGCAACACTTTGATTTAAATTAATTTATAAGTTCCTGAGCAACAAAAAGTTGCCCAGGAACTTAAAAAGTTATATTTATAATAGTGTTGCGGAATTAAGGTATATAAGGCAAAGAGGATAATTTTTCTGTCACTGATTGAATAATATTATCTATCATACGAACACGCCCTTTATTTTATTTTGCATCCAATTTTCTAATCTCAGTTATCATTGGGCAAACTATTGCAATGCAAATAATTAAAATACCTGATAGTAAAAACCAATGATTTACATCGATTCTATCAGCAAAGAATCCAGAAAGAATTAACCCAATTGGCATAGCAAGAGACATGATACTTCCAGTTAAAGAAAATACACGTCCTAAATATTCAGGCTTAATTTTCTCCTGAAAAAGAGCTGTTTGCAAACCGCTGTAAAACGGAACCGAAAGCCCCATTATTGCACAGCAGACTACAAATATGAAAAATCCACTTTGAGGAAGTAATCCTGAAATGGTTAAGCTTATCCCCATCATAAAAATTGATGCCGTTATTAATAAGATTCGCTTTTGGTAATTCCCAAATAACCCTAATAATAGACCCCCTATCAACATACCAGAGGCATAAGCAATCTCCGTAATAGAAATATGCATCGGTGTACCATTAAAATATTCCATAGTGATTAAAGGATATAAAGCATTTATGGGCATATAAACAAACATATATAATGTTCCAACGAGTAATAAAGCAAATAATCCTTTATTTTGCCGTAGTACAGCCATTCCTTCTTTCATTTCTCTTATGAAATTTGGTTTCAAACTTTGCACTTGATCACCCAGCTTAGGAATACGTACAATTGCTACCGTAATAGATGCAATCACAGCACCCAATACATCGATGGCAATAATAGCATTTAGTTCCCAAACGGAGTATAAGAGTGCTGCAACCGCCGGACTAACAATATAGCTTATAGACTGCAAAGACTGACTATAGCCTGCACATTTCGTAAGCTGTTCTTCTGGTACTAAAAGTGGAGTAACCGCATTGAGAGCCGGGGTATGAAAAGCTGTTCCAATGCTACGGATGAACAATACTACCATAACCATCCAGATAGGTAACTCCATATACAATGCAACAATAGCTAGCACGGCCCCAGCTGCTGCGATAATTAAATCAGCACCAATCATTATCTTCTTCCTATCATGACGATCCACTAATACACCAATGGCTGGTCCAAAGACCGCATAGGGTAAAAAACCTACAAGTGAAGCCATAGACAAGACCATCGCAGATCCTGTTTTTTCTGTAAGGTAAAAAATAATCGCCATTTGCAGGATGGCACTAGTGATTAATGATACTGCCTGCCCTGCCCATATTGTATAAAACTTAAGTTTCCAATTGTTGTATTTTTCCATTTATATTATCTCCTAAATTCTTATTTGTATCAGCGTATATTTTAACACCCTTAATTCCGCAACACTATTATAAATATAACTTTTTAAGTACCTGAGCAACAAA